>ENA-ORBV01000930-ORBV01000930.1-microbial-mat-metagenome-genome-assembly--contig:-NODE-930-length-66643-cov-14.438753_pt1 | contig 66643 bp, 69 predicted proteins | sample MGYA00237777_ERZ505514 | MGnify/ENA primary metagenome ERZ505514 (study PRJEB26160, sample SAMN06269048) | microbial mat metagenome | isolation source: Oligotrophic lake microbial mat | place...
GTCTCGTGGGCTCGGAGATGTGTATAAGAGACAGCGCCTCACGCCTCACGCCTCACGCCTCACATCTCACATCTCACATCTCACATCTCACATCTCACATCTCACATCTCACATCTCACATCTCACATCTCACACCATCATCAGCTTCACCGAAGCGATGACGAGGACGATCGCAAGTATCCACTTCAATTTTTTATTTTCAAAATGACCGGCACCGAAATAGGATCCTAGTGCTCCGCCTGCGAAAGCGATCAGCAACATCCAGATCATTTGGGTCTCTACCTGGAATCCTTTAGTGAATAAGCCAGCAAGTCCGGCAAGCGAATTGACAAAAATGAAAAGCGCAGATACAGCTGCCGTCCTTTTCATGTCCGCCCAATGCAACAAGAGAATGACCGGGCTCAATATAATGCCGCCGCCGATGCCAATCAACCCTGATAAAAATCCGATGGAGGCACCAATCACAAGCGAAAACAGCAGGTGTGGATGTACCGTCTGATTTGTTTCGCGCTTTCTGAAATTGAGCAATCTGATTACCGAAAAGAAAAGGAGGACTGCTAATACTTTTTTATAGATATCCGCATCCACCACGAGCATGCCCCCAATAAAAGCGGCCGGAACAGATGCCAACGCAAATGGCCAGAATAACTTCCAGTCAAAATGCCCCTGACGGTAGTATTGGATAAATGCAATCAACGAAACCGCCAGGTTCAACAACAGAGCCGTCGGTCGAATAAAATCCGGTGCAAAAGAAAAGAAAGCCATCAACGCCAGATACCCACTGGCGCCCCCATGCCCTACGGCAGCATAGAGGAAAGCCACGATGGGTACCAAAACATAAAAGAGGATTTCTGAATGTAGCACGATATTGGTTTATGGCTTATGGTTTATGGCTTATAGCTTATGGCTTATAGCTTATATTAACAGCTTATGTTATCAATGCTGCTTCAATAGGCTAAATCAGAATCATCAACACATCGACCAGTTCGCCTTTAGTAATTACGTCCCTTTCCTCCTCTAATTCAACAAGTGCATCTGCGTGTGAAAATGAATTCATCAGATAACTCTCCTGGTGATCGAGGATAAATACGGTATTGCCTTTGGTCTTTCCTTTCATAAATTGTGTGAGCCCGGGCTTCCGCTGGAAATCATGGGCCAGGATCATCTTGAGTCGCTTCTGATACTGCCTTCCTGTAAACTTACCTATGGCAGGTGTGATATATTCATAAAAGCAACTCAATACGGCTGCCGGATTGCCCGGTAAGCCAAAGACCAGCACGTTGTCAAAAGTCCCGAAATAAAAGGGTTTTCCGGGCTTTTGTTTCACTTTATGAAATACTTTTTTTACACCACATCTCTCCAGAGAGGACGGCACCAGATCATACTCGCCTACAGATGCTCCACCGGTGAGGATCAATAGATCTGCATCCAGTGCGGTTTGTATCGCATGGACAATCGCATCTTCATCATCCGCCACGATCTCCACCGATACGGGTGTGATGTCCATCGCCTGCAGTGCTGATCTCAGGGCAAAAGAATTTGATTCAAATATCTGCCCGCCTCCAAGATGGCCTCCCGGCTGCACTAGCTCCTTTCCGGTGACTATGATCCGAATACGGGGAAGCGCATATACAGTCACCTGGATAATCCCTAGACTTGCGAGAAACGAAATGGAGGCCGGGGTCATCCGATGACCTTTCTTCAGGACGATATCACCTGCTTTAGTCTGAGAACCCTGCAACCTGACATTGGATCCGGCTAAAATCATTTCGTCCCTGATCATAATCAGTCCACCAGTGAGTTCAACCTTCTCCTGCATCACCACGGTATCCAATCCCGACGGCAATGGGGCGCCGGTAAAAATCCGTACACCCTTCGACCCGATATGACCATTATAAACAGTGCCCGCCTGCACCTCACCGGCAATTTCAACTCCGACCTTCTTGTCCCAATCCGAATAAGAAAAAGCATAACCATCCACTGCCGATTGATGAAAAGGGGGTGTATCGACCGGTGAAACTATATCTGCGCTCAAGGCTCTGTCAAGGGCATCGATCAGCGGCAATACTTCCTCACGGTTACCTCTTGAATGATCGCTGATTAATTTCCTTGCCTCGGATACCGTTATCATCTTGCCATATTTGACCGTAATGTAAATCAGGAAAATCCTATTGGCCAAACTATTTTATCCGCCGATCCGGATCATACTCCGGTTGGTGAGCGCATCGGCATCAATCTTTTCATAATCCTGTGTAAACTGTCCGCCAAGTGCCTCTTCTTTTTCGAAAACGCACTGTTCGATCATCGGCATGATGTCCTCACCGTTGCGATAAGCCGTCAGCAAGTCAACCTCCCCTTTCGAAAAGAGACAGTTCTTCATCCTGCCGTCGGCGGTCAGTCGCATGCGATTACAGGTGGCACAGAACGGAGCACTCATCGTACTGATGATGGCGAAGGTGCCTTCGTGGCTATAGACTTTAAATTTTTTAGCTGTAGCATTGGCCTCATCCCGCAGCTTGATGAAATCGTATCGGGTGGCTATGGTCTCCAGAATCTCCTGATAACTGACCACTTTTTCATTCTCCCAATGGTTGCCGCTAAAAGGCATAAACTCAATAAAGCGGATGTGGATCGGCTGCGTTTTAGTCCATTCTACAAAATCGATGATCTCGTCATCATTCATGCCACGCATCATCACCACATTGACCTTGACATGAAAACCCCCATCGATCAACAACCGGATGTTGTCCCAAACTTGTTGGAAATGAGCCCTTCTGGTAACCCTGAAAAACTTATCGGACTGGAGCGTATCGAGGCTGACATTGACTGACCTGATCCCTGCTTCCTTAAAAACCGGAACAAATTCGTGGGCTCTATAGCCATTGGTCGTCAGGGTGAGTTCGACGGGATATTTAGAAAGCAACCTGATGATCTCTGCGGCTTCCTTCCTGACGAGTGGTTCGCCTCCCGTCAGCCTGATCTTCCGGACGCCCATCCGGACGAACATACCTGCAAATGCATCGATTTCATTCACCTGCATAAGGTGGGCAGAAGGCTTAAATTTCATTTCCTCATCAGGCATACAGTATGTGCACCTGAAATTGCAGGCATCCGTCAGAGATATCCTAAGGTAATCGTGTACACGTCCAAATCCGTCCTTGATCATACGTAACTGATTCTTGTGGAATGCTAGGCCAAAGATAGAGTTATAATTTTCTATAGCCGCTTAAGGAGCGATGGGTGGAGGAAGTCAAACTATTTGCTCCCGCAAACCAGGAAATACTGAATAAAACTCCCAATATAAATACCGTTGCAGGCGTATGCTCCTGCGACCATAGGAATACCCAGAATGATTCCCAAAGAAAATTTCTATTGAAATTCATGTAGGAATCTCAGTTGTTGCAGGAGCAAACTCCTGCAACGGCATGCAGATTCTCTATCAGGTTTGGCAGCAATTGGCAGAGAGATCATGATCCCACGTAAAGCCTATCCAAAAAGTCAAAACAAAGCGTTTTCTTTGCTGTTTATGCAACATTCTTAAACCCATATAATTCTACATCCTATGAAAAATATCCTCCTCCTTTCACTTGTTGCCTTGATCGGACTGGTGTCCTGTAAGCCAAAAGACGCAGCCACTGAAGCAACAACGCAGGCCGCTGACTCAACCATGCCTACCCCTCCCGGATATGCAAATGTTTCCGCGGAACTGGCTGGCATGTACAAGGGCATATTACCATGTGCAGATTGTGAAGGGATTGAGACAGTCCTCGTACTCAATACTGACAATACCTTCCTCCTGAAGACCACGTACCTAGGCAAACCGGAAGGGGCACCGAATGAGCAAACAGGTGCTATGAGATGGAATACGGAAGAGCGTTTTATCGTGCTCGCCGGAATCTCCAATACACCTAACAAATATCTGGTTGGTGAAAACAAACTCACCCAGCTTGACATGAACGGCACTCAGATCACCGGTGACCTGGCGGATAAATATATTCTTGCCAAACAATAAACTATCACCAATCAAATTTAATATGAAGAACCTGGCCAGAATTCGTTTTCTAATTCCTTTCATGCTGCTTTTTGTGCTGACTTCCTGTGCTCAAAAGGAGGCTTCCTGGGCCGGAACCTATAAAGGGGTGCTACCATGTGTCAACTGTGAAGGGCTCGAAGCTATTCTGACGCTCAAGGAGGATACCACTTTCCTTTTGAAAATTAATTTTCTCGGATCGGATGTAACCATACCCGATACAACAGGAAATGTCATCTGGAATGAGCCCAATAAATTATTCACCCTGGATATAAAAAGCTATTTCTCCTCTCAATTCGAGATAGCGGGTGATACGCTCATCAACCTTGGTCTAGATGGCGCACGCGTGGTGGGTTCGGATGCTAACAAGTTTATCTTTAAAAGGCAATAGTACATTTTGCTTAAATCAACCCTCCATATGGAAAATTCCTGATGCTTCACATGGCGAAAATGGCACCTCTGGTAAAATTTGAGGCCAAATAGTCTGACCTCATTTTCATTTGTTTACATATGAGCTTTGTGCATCCTGGTTGATCCCCGGTTTCACAAGGCTCATCACTTACAGCAGGATTACAGGTCTATCCGGAATTTATAAACTATCGTATATTTCCCCTCTGAAAAACGGAGAAACCGAAATCATACAAAACGACAACCACCACTCATGGATTTCACTGAAGTAATTATGCCCCTGATGACCTTGATAGCGCTCGAGGTTATCCTGGGTATTGACAATGTCATCTTCATCTCCATTCTTGCGGATAAGCTTCCCCCGGAGCAGCGCCAGAAACTGCGCCAACTGGGTATCGGCCTTGCGATGTTCATGCGCCTGGTCCTGCTGACCCTGATCTCCTGGATCATGAAGCTTGACAATACGCTGTTTACATTCATGGACAACAATATTTCAGGCAAGGATATTATCCTTCTCGCCGGTGGTACCTTTCTGCTCTATAAGAGTACAAGGGAGATTTATCTCAAATCTGAAGAAGAGCAACATGGCTATGAAGATGCAGCCCTAAAGAAGAAAGTCTCCTTTAAAGATATGTTGTTTCAAATATTGTTGCTTGATATCGTGTTTTCCATTGACTCCATCATCACGGCAGTCGGAATGGTTGACCAGTTGTGGATCATGTACACCGCTGTGATCGTGTCGGTCACCATCATGCTCTTTGCCGCCAAGCCAATCAGTGAATTTATTTCCAGGCACCCTTCGTTCAAGATTCTGGCCTTATGTTTCCTGCTGATCATCGGTATATCCCTCATTGGTGAAGGACTTGACTTCCACATTCCGAAGGGATACATCTATTTCTCGATGGCGTTTTCCTTCTTTGTGGATTTCATTCAGCTGAAGACGGTCAAGCCGAAGAAGGTGAAAGCGAAAGAGGCACAAGAGGCGAAAGAGGCGAAAGAGGCACAAGAGGCGAAAGAGGCCTAAAAGGCTTATAGCGCTTTGAAAATCCCATCTTAAAAATTTCTCCAACAAAGAAGGATCTCTTTGTGTTAAGGAGTCCATGTCTACTATACTTATCATCGGCGCTTCGTCAGGGATTGGCCAACAACTTGCTGTACAGCTTGCATCTGCAGGTCACCAGGTCATTGGTACGTATCATTCGAAACCAACAACCTCTGAAACCCCTAATCTTACTTATCATCATTGCAATGTCCTGGACGAACAGCCCGAATTCTCCTTTGTGCCGGAAGCAATTGATGGACTTGTGTATTGTCCAGGAAGTATCATGCTGAAGCCCTTTCACAGGATAAAGCCTGCTGACTTTCTGAATGATTACCAATTACAAGTGATTGGGGCGATTAAAACCATTCAGGCGACATTGCCTGCGCTAAAGAAAGGGAAACAATCATCCATTGTGCTTTTTTCAACCGCAGCGGTTCAGACAGGATTAAATTTCCATACGCTGGTGTCCTCCTCTAAGGGTGCACTTGAAGGGATGACCAGAGCACTTGCCGCAGAGCTTGCTCCATCTATCAGGGTAAACTGTGTTGCCCCATCCCTCACGGATACTCCAATGGCTGCTTCACTACTCAATACAGATGAGAAAAGAGCTGCCAATGCTTTACGTCATCCACTCAGGCGAATTGGTACCCCTTCAGACATCGCGAATATGGTTGAGTTTCTGCTGACCGAAAAATCAGGATGGATCACCGGACAGATAATGCATGTGGATGGGGGTATCTCCAATCTAAAGGTTTAACTTGAGGGAAATCATCTACCTCTTATGCTTAAAGAAATAAATTGGGCTTCCCTATTGGTATGCGTTGCGATCCCACTAGTAGCAGGAACCCTCTCAGGATTCGCCAATGTGAATAGCATTAACACCTGGTACAATACCCTCATTAAACCATCTTTCAATCCCCCCAATTATCTTTTCGGGCCTGTATGGACTATGCTGTATATCCTGATGGGTGTCAGTTTATACATAGTAGTTCAGACCACAAAATCGGATCTGCGAACCACCGCACTGATGATTTTTGGGCTGCAGCTAGTCTTAAACTTCAGCTGGAGTTTTATCTTCTTCTATTTCCAATCCCCTGCCTTTGCATTGATCGTCATCCTTGCATTATGGATTGCAATCCTCATGATGCTCCTTTACTTTTATAAACTTTCTCCTCTGTCAGCATACCTGCAGATTCCTTACTTCCTATGGGTGAGTTTTGCCACCGTATTGAATGGGTCGGTGTGGTACCTTAATAAATAATTATTCTTTGGCAATCGCATCGACATCATTTGCAATCGCCGGTAGGGTCTGCAAATAAGCCCACACCGTTGATGCTTCCTCATCTGTCATAGCGGAATATGGGACCATCGGATATCGAAGTGCAGGCTTACCATCCCTTTGTCCAAAACGAACCGCTTTGATAAACTGCTCTTCGGTCCAGTTGCCCAGGCCTGTTGCTTTATCTGGCGTCAGGTTTCTGGTATGAATAATCGTGCCCTCTAGATTAGGCATTGCATTACCACCACTGAAATAGCCGGGTGTCTTTTCAGGCTCCATGATATTCATCGTTTCGAAGCTGGGGCTATGGCAACCAAAACATTCCACCTTGCCGGTGGAGAGGTATTTGCCAAAAGCGACTTTATTCGTTATAGGTGGCGCTGCTATGGGCTGCGTTGGATAGGGCATTGGCTTAAAGGCAACGTAGCTTAAAAACTTAGTCAGGAAGGATGGCTGACAGGGAGGTTGCGCTTTGGCCACCGGTGCAAGCTCAGGAGCGTCAGATCGCAGGTAGGCTATTACACCATGCAGATCTTTGTCAGAAAGGTGCGGAAATTTAGGCATCCAAGGTGGTGCATAGTTGCCGTCACGCTTGATACCCGTGCGCAACAGGTAGACCAGTTCACCATCTGTGTATCGACCAGTTCCATATTTCTCATCCCGGGTGATATTGGCTGACCATGCTTTTCCAAATTCTACAGGCAGGTCGCTCATCATTTGGCCTTCCAGCAAGCCGTTTGAAGCCATATGGCATTGATTGCAGACCATCGTCGCGAGCCGCTTTCCTTCGGCAAGCATGGCACTGTCCGCGGTCACTTTCAATTCGGGTGCTTTTACTTCATAGCTGGGGATACCCGCAAAGTGAATGTAGGCTGCGCCGACGGCTAAAACAAGGACTCCGAGCCCCACTAGGATACCCAGAATCTTAAAGACTCTTTTCATGATAAATTGGTTTCGTTTTGTTAAGAATTGGGCCCTCAACTTTCAGGTGCGGGCCGGAAAGCCAACCAAAATAATGAATTCTCCAATTTCTGCACGAATAAAAAGAGGTCGGATTTTATTTACAATTATTTTACAAATTCCCTTTTACATACCATTTCTCTTGCCTGCTTTGATTTCAGATGGGCAATACCTGCCAGAGGAAGGTCAATCCTATGATCTAAAACTGATCCCTCCAAAGCGCAATTGGCTTACAAGTTCCTTCACCTGACCGCAACAGAAAATGACGAATGCGTTTAATATTAAAGACTTTCAAAATATATAGCTGGATGTTATAAAATGGTTTAAGATCTAAATGGGGCTCAAGTCCCCTCAACTCAACTTCCTAAAACTCCTTACTATGGAATCGGATAGCATCCTCTATACTACACGCAGCCAACCACTGGTGCGAACTAAGACCGGGACCGGCGTGAAAGTCGGTTAACCTGAAGTGGACAAATTGTTTACCATCAATTATACCTGTCGCAACGTTGAGTTAATATTTTAAAGGTAATTTTGCGCCATCAAAAATCTGAGCGATCAAATCATTGACCAACATAGATCACCGTTTCTCCGAAAAGCGGGGAATTGAAGTTGACAGGCCTCTACATCTTCATGGTGAGACAGAAAAATCAAAGGGTTTCCTTTCCCACTTCATGCTTTTTACTTCCGGGTCGGCTTTATCATCATCAACTTGATGGTGGTCACAAGTCCTGGAGGTTGAGTGTCCACGACTTTTTAACCTACATCAATCATTTGTTCCATCGTATAGCAACTAATCTGAAATAAAAATCGACATGCAATCCAAATCAATTCTCATCCCACTAACCTTCCTTTTACTAACCGCTTGTGGAAGTAAGCAAAATAATGATACCTCTGGAGATACGCTCACCGGAAATATCAATATCGACGGCTCAAGCACCGTATATCCAATCACCGAAGCTGTGGCCGAAGAATTCCAGAAAATTGAACCTGGTGTGAAAGTTTCGGTAGCCCTTTCCGGCACAGGAGGCGGATTTAAAAAATTTGGCAGAGCCGAGACAGACATCAATGATGCTTCACGACCTATCAAGCATGCAGAGGATAGCATCGCCAAAGCTCACAATGTGAGATATGTTGAACTCATCGTTGCCTTTGACGGTATGGCCGTTGTCGTCAATCCAAAGAATGACTGGTGCAACGATATGACTGTGGCAGAATTAAAAATGCTATGGGAACCGGAAGCCCAGGGCAAAATCAAAAAATGGAACCAGATCAGGCCTGAGTGGCCAAATGAAGAAATTCATCTTTTTGGGGCAGGTGTGGAGAGCGGAACCTACGACTATTTCACAGAGGTGATTGTTGGCAAGAGTCATTCCAGCCGTGGTGATTTTACGGCTAGTGAAGATGATAACGTGCTGGTCCAAGGCGTAGCTTCTGATAAATATGCATTGGGTTTTTTTGGCCTTGCTTATTATGAAGAAAATCAAGATAAACTCAAAGTTATTGGTATTGATGACAACAACGCTGACAATGGCGCCGGCCCCATTTTGCCAAGTATGGAAACCGTAAAAAATAAATCATACGCGCCACTTGGCAGACCGCTGTATATCTATGTGAATAGTACCGCCGGCAAACGCAAAGAGGTGCAGGAATTTGTCCGGTTTTATCTCAATAATACCAATACGCTAACTGCTGAAGTAGGATTTATTTCATTGACTGATACAGAATCTACCGAAGCCAAAGCCAAGTGGGAATCATTTATCACTTCATTGTCCTCTGTACAATAAACCATTAGCAGGGTGCTAACGCAATTCATCTTGCTACCCTGTATACCCTGATTGTAAATGGACATTAAATGAGCATAAAAGAAAAAATCATTGAAGGCCTTCTGCTCATGTGCGCGGCTGTCAGCATTCTGACGACTGCAGGCATCCTATGGGTGCTGATTTCAGAGTCTTCTGTATTTTTCAGGAAAGTACCGCTCAGTGATTTTTTATTTGATACGCAATGGACCCCGCTTTTTGCGGATAAGCATTATGGGATCTTACCGTTGGTCACCGGCACCCTGCTCACTTCGTTTATAGCTATCATGGTAGCGCTGCCTGTCGGGCTTTCTATCGCTGTATACCTTAATGAATATGCGCCTAAGAGTTTCCGCAGAACCGTTAAACCTGTTCTTGAGATACTCGCATCGATCCCAACTGTAGTTTATGGATTTTTTGCGTTGATGGTGATCACGCCGTTTCTGCAACAGATATTTCCGACGATGGCTGGCTTTAATGCATTATCGCCGGGTATCGTGATGGGGATCATGATCATACCGATGATTTCTTCCCTGAGTGAAGATGCCTTATATGCGGTGCCTACATCGCTACGGGAAGCATCTTATGGCATCGGTGCGACACGCTATCAAACCTCCTTTAAGGTTCTGGTTCCGGCAGCATCGTCAGGTATTATTGTTTCTGTGATCCTAGGTATCTCTCGGGCGGTAGGAGAAACGATGATTGTTGCTATCGCAGCCGGACAGCAGCCGCGACTGACATTCAATCCGTTGGTTCCGGTTGAAACCATTACCACCTATATCGTGCAGGTAAGTCTTGGCGATGTGGTGCAGGGTTCCATTGAGTACCAAACCATATTTGCTGCTGGTATTGCGCTATTCGCACTGACGTTTATTCTCAATAATGTCAGCTTTTATATAAAGAAGAAATTCCAGGAAAAATATGAGTAGGCGGATTGACTATAATCGGATTCAGGACAACTTGTTCCGGATCGTCGGGATAGGTTGTACGCTATTCGGCTTGTTGATGCTGGGTTTTTTCCTATACAGTGTCATTAGCGAAGGGTGGCCCAGGTTAAGTGCACAATTTTTCACTTCCCTGCCATCGCGCAAGCCTGAAGAAGCGGGCATTCTGATTCCGCTTTTTGGTACCATCTGGGTGATGGTATTGACTTCGCTTATTTCCATTCCACTCGGCGTTGCATCAGGGATATACCTTGAAGAATACGGTAAAAAAAACAGGCTGGCTTCGCTGATTGAAATCAACATCACTAATCTGGCTGGTGTGCCATCTATTATCTATGGGTTACTGGCGCTCGAAATATTTGTGCGTATTCTGGGATTAGGGAAAAGTCTTCTTTCGGGGAGTCTTACGCTTGCCCTTCTTATTCTACCTATTATTATTGTTGCCACCCGGGAAGCTTTGAAAGCAGTACCGAAAACTATACGCGAAGCATCTTATGCTCTGGGGGCTACCAAATGGCAAACGACATGGTTTCAGATATTACCCGCTTCAGCAGGAGGTATTGTGACCGGGGTGATTCTTGCCATTTCCAGGGCGATCGGGGAGACTGCGCCTTTGATTGTCATCGGGGCCATGCTCTACATCACTACACTTCCTTCCAGCCCAATGGATGATTTTTCGGTATTGCCGATTCAGATATTCAATTGGCTGTCACGCCCGCAAAAAGGATTTATTATCAATGCCACCGCAGCGATCATTGTGCTGCTGGCCATCACGTTTATATTGAACGGAATCGCCATCTACCTGCGTAACCGCTGGCAGAAAAAAGTAAAATGGTAACAGACATGACAACGCATAAATTATTAGCTGAAAATGTAAACGTGTATTACGATCAGGCGCATGTCATCAAAGACGTCAGCCTGACGATCGAACCCAACACCGTCACTGCCTTTATCGGGCCTTCCGGTTGTGGTAAATCCACGTTCCTCCGGCTGATCAACCGCATGAATGATTACATCGATGGATTTCGAAAAACCGGCCATATCCTGATCGATGGCGAGGATATCTATGACCGTAAAATAAGGGTCGAAGAATTACGCAAAAAAATCGGTATGGTTTTTCAAAAACCAAATCCATTTCCGAAATCGATCTATGAAAATGTCATCTATGGACTACGGATTCAAGGCATCAATAAAAAATCTATCCTTGACGAAACGGTCGAACGATCACTTCGTCGGGCCGCCATCTGGGATGAAGTAAAAGACAATCTCAACAAATCTGCTCTTTCGCTTTCCGGAGGTCAACAACAACGAATCTGTATCGCCCGTACGCTGGCTGTAGAGCCTTCCATTGTATTGATGGACGAGCCAGCTTCAGCGCTTGATCCGATCTCTACCGCTAAAATCGAAGAACTGATCTACGAACTCAAGACCCAATACACGATCATCATTGTGACGCACAATATGCAACAGGCTGGTCGGGTAAGTGATAGAGTCGCTTTCTTTTATATTGGTGAACTGATCGAATATTCGGATACCAAAGAAATTTTTATCAATCCTAAAAAGGAACTGACCCAAAACTACATCACCGGCCGGTTCGGATAACCTTTGTACCTTGCTATGGAGGCTCTAGACACCCCTATCGAATCTAATGCACTAAAATCCGATATAATGACTCATTTAGAGGAAGAATTGACCATGTTGAAATCAGAGATCACGGTGATGTGGCAGAAGGTGATTTCCCAATTGCACAAGACCCGCGAAGCGTTACTTGAATTTGATAAAGACCTCGCTCGCGAAGTCGTGTCCGCAGAAAAGCGGGTCAATGCCCTGGAGCTTAAAATAGACCGCGATTGTGAAAACATTTTCGCCCTCTTTAATCCTGTAGCCGTCGATCTGCGCACTGTACTGGCCGTGCTCAAAATCAACAACAATCTCGAACGGTCCGGTGATATCGCCGAAGGTATCGCCAAGTATATCATTTCTGCAAACGAACCATTCGATAAAGAATTGCTGGAGAAAACCCAAATCCTTCGGATGTATGATGAAACCAACAGCATCCTTGAAGACGTACTCAAAGCTTTTGAAACTGAAGACACTCGAATGGCACGCAGTATATTCAAGCGGGATGAGCTCGTAGATGAAATCAATGTAAAAGCAAATGCCGTCGTCGCAGATTTTATGCGGTCTCACCCTGATAAAATTGAAGAAGGACTGTACCTCATCTCCATGATCCGTAAACTGGAGCGTGTAGGCGATCATTGTAAAAACATCGCCGAGGAAATCATTTTCAATATCGAAGCCAAAGTGCTCAAGCATAAGAGTAAGAAGAAGAAGGAAGAGTGATGCTTCGACCTGCTGACACTCAGCCTAGTGCTTCAGCTCAGCAACCATGAGAAAAAAGAAAAAAGAAAAGCGGTGTGCTGAGCGGAAGGTTGGTGAGTTGTAGCACATGGATTCGTAAAGCAGGTCGAACCAATCGAAACATGAAGAATAAATCCAATACAAATCCATCCTGCTCGTTCAAGTCTTTAGATTTGAATACCATATCGGCTTGTATCCTGACAAGCGGACGTATTCCTGAAATGAGATAAAGCAAATTGAAAATTTGCTGCCGTGAAAGCGCAGATAGAAGCGTCGCTTAACGCTACTTACATAAATAACATTTGTTACACTTCAACCTGCTTTTAACCGCTACCTTTCGGTTCTATCAGATCTTAAGAGCATCATGAAGAAGCTATCCATCGTATTCACCATCCTGTTAGCGTCCGTTTTGACATCCGCTCAGACAGACCCCTTTCAAATCCATCTGGAACCATTAACCATTGACAGTCTGCCTGGCCTTCAAGCATATGCATGGGGGCAGCATAACGGCAAATGGCTGATCATCGGTGGCCGGATGGACGGCCTTCATCGGCGACAACCATGGGCGACCTTTAATCCTGATGGCCGGAATACTCAACTCTTTGTGGTAGATCCTGAGCATGCAAAAATCTGGTCCGCTCCATTGACATCACTCTCCGTTCCATTGCAGGATCAACTCAGTTCTACCAATATGGAATTTCACCAGGAAGGAAATTTTCTGTACCTGATCGGTGGATATGGTCATAGTGAAACAGTTGGGTCCAAAGTGACCTATGCGATGCTGACTGCAGTAGATGTACCCGGCGTCATCTCTGCGATAGAAAAAAGTGAAAACATCATACCTTTTTTCAGGATGATGACGGATACCCGATTTGCTGTCACAGGTGGCCACCTCAACAAAATCTATGATACCTACTATCTGGTAGGTGGACAGAAATTTGATGGCAATTATAACCCCATGAACCACGCCACCTTCACGCAGGAATACACTAACGCTGTACGCACCTTCCGGCTGGCAGATGATGGAAGCACACTCAAGGTGACACATTTATCGACCATAACAGATACCCTGGCCTTTCATAGGAGAGACTATAATGTTGCTGCGCAGATCATGCCGGGTGAAAAAGAAGGGTTGATGAGTTTTTCAGGACCCTTTCAACTCCATGCTGATCTCCCGTATTTGAACGTAGTCAGTATAGATCAGGATGGGTATCGCGTCGTACCTGACTTTGCACAGTATTACAATAACTACCATTGTGCCGTCTTGCCTGCCTATTCCGCTGAGACAGATCAAATGCACACAGTATTCTTTGGCGGAATTGCACAATACTATGAGGAAAATGGACAACTGGTTCAGGATAGTGATGTCCCCTTTGTGAAAACAATAGCCCGTGTCACGCGTGACCAGGAGGGCCATATGCGTGAATACAAATTGCCACAAGAGATGCCTGGATACCTGGGTGCCAGTGCTGAATTTATTCCATTGCTTTCTGTTCCAACCTATGACAACGGAGTGATCAAGTTGGATGAATTGACCGGTGATACTATTCACGTGGGCTATACCTACGGTGGTATAGAAAGTACAGCCGCCAATATCTTCTGGATCAATGAAGGCAATGAAAGTGTGGCTCATCCACGGGTGTATAAAGTCTATGTAACCCGCAGCCAGACAACGGCCCTGCAGGCCATAAATGCACAAAGCAACAACGGCCTTCAACTCCAGATTTATCCCAACCCAAATGACGGTGAATTCAACATCCTGTTTCAACTTAAAAAATCATCGCCCGTGTTGCTGACCATCACCGACGAAAACGGGAAAGTAGTATTGAATGAGGATTTGTCTGACCAGACAGCAGTTGGTTTCAACCGCGTTGAGAAAAAATTCAAACCTTTCACTATTGGAGGAATATATTTTGTGACGATCAGTGCTGAAGGGCTGACAGCTACGCAGAAGATTATCGTGAAGGAGTAAAGCCAAAAAAGGAAAGGGCAAAAGACACAGCAGCAGGTGTCTTGGATTTATTGTAAATTGGTGGTCAACAGTTGCTATCTGATTATGCGCATACGATGTCTATTTGTTCTTACCTTTTTGATGATGATGGGTATTGCCAGTTCGCAATCTGCAGTGGTAGCGTATGGCAAGAACAGCAGGGTGGGCAAATTCGCGGACATACGTGGGTTCCAGATGTATTATGAAACCTATGGGACAGGCGAACCGTTGCTGATCATTCATGGGAATGGAGGCTCTATCTCAGATTTTAATTTCCAGATTCCGTATTTAAGAAGGAAATATCGATGATTGGAAAAACAGGGAATTAGTAGCTCCCGGTACAACATTTGAATACAATGATACGCGCGTCAATATGCTCGCCTATGCGCTGTTGCAGGTTTTTCGCAAACCCTTGCCGGCAATACTGAAAGAACATATCATGGATCCAATCGGTGCATCCACTACCTGGAGATGGTATGGCTATGATGATGCCTTTGTCAATGTGGATGGCATGATCATGCAAACGGTCAGCGGCGGTGGTCACTTTGGGGGTGAGTTGTTTGTCAACACGCTGGATCAGGCTCGCTTTGGGTTATTATTTGCGAGAAATGGAAAATGGAAAGATCGTCAACTCATCTCTGCTTCCTGGATTGCGGAGGCTCGCCAACCATCTGAGGCGAATCCGGCTTATGGCTATCTGTGGTGGACCAATGCGGACAACCGTTTTCCCGATGCATCGAAAGATATCTTTACAGCGATTGGCTTTGGAGGAAACTACATCGTCATAGATCAGGCTCATGACATCGTGATAGTGACCCGATGGATGGATGATGATGCGATAGCGGATATGGTTAACCTGGTCATGACTGCCCTGGAGAAATAAGAATATTTATTTAATTTACTGATCTCAAACCAACATGAAACCTACGCATCATGAAAAACCTCTTCATGGTCTTATCCCTGTTGAACTTGTTGATCACAAAAACAAATGCTCAATCCGGCTACCTGGACCTCACTTTCTGCCAAGACGGAATTTTTACTGCTGATCTTGGAATCAATGACTTTGATATCATGTATCAATCAACGCTGCAGGCGGATGGTAAAATACTGTTGACAGGCATTTCAAACGGTGATTTTTCGATCATGCGATTGCTGCCGGATGAGACGCCGGATCCTCAGTTTGGTAACAATGGGCTCGTCCTTGAAGATATAATGGCAAATCTGATCGTGGTCACGCTATCCTTGTCCCGCCTGATGGACGCATTGTGATAGCAGGTGAATCACAGGTCAACAACCAGGGAGATTTTGCCATACTGAGGTTGTTGCCGGAAGGTACACCTGATAGTACATTTGGTATCCATGGATGGGCGGTGACGGACCTAGGTACTGACTTAGAATTTCCCAATTGTGTAGCACTTCAGACAGACGGGAAGATTGTGACTGCAGGAAGAAAGGCGGATGCTTTTCAATCTGACTTCACGATGGTGCGATATCATCCGGACGGGACGGTCGATTCACTCTTCGGAAATAATGGTATTGTAGGGACAAACCTACGCGAAGAAGATGAAGTCACTGCGATAGCTATAGAGCCGATGGACAAATCATCCTCGCCGGATTTTCTTCTGTCGCTGCCTCCGGAGATTTTGCAGTGGCCCGGTATAATGAGAATGGTACACTTGATAAATTTTTCTGGCTGGCCTACATAACCATACTGACCAAACCAGCCTGTTGGGTTCTCCATCCAAAAGCTGCTCCAGTCAGCAACTTGAATCGTGCATACTTCACCCCTATTCACTGCTATTTCAAAATTTTGCTGCAAGGTCTCCAGCGTCTTTTCTACCACAGGGCACAAAATTGATGTCAAGAATGGAGGTGCGTATGTCTTCTGTTTATCAATAATGAAAGTAGCAGGGAAGTAGCAGGCGAGATAGTGCTCATCAAATTTATCCTTCACATTGAGCCCATGATATACCGGCACCTCATGTGATGGATTTGTTGCATCCTGAATATGGTGCACAATTTCACATACATACTTAAAGTACTTCCTGGAGGATTTTCGATTAACCATCTTTTGGCAATTCGTTCAAATCGTTTATCAATTGAACTGAAACGCTTCCTATGCTTTTCATCCTTAAGCGGATTGTAAAAGTGTTGGTTAAATACTCTGATGATTCCCTTAAAAACATTAGCATCCTCACTAACATTTCCTTTAATAATCATTTTTGCCTCATCCTCTGAAATAAAGTCCGGACAATATGTATTGTTTAGCAAGTAAATTGCTTGCTGGGTAATGGCTTCATGATTAGTCGTGTTATAAGCAAAACCTGATAGTACCGCAGTCAACAGGAAGATGAACACCAATACTTTTTCCATTTTTCAGTTCATTAAACTATTAAAATTTCCGCCCAGCAATACAAATGCTCATCCTCTATGCCCTATCAACCGGATCTACGGCCCCTGAGCGGTAACAACACTGAAGACAAACTAGTCGTTGTCTGGTGGTTTGTTTTTGAAATGCGTGTCGTTGTTGCACTCAGAAAGGTCATGCAGTGCGGTTTTTGCTCCAAAAATGAGCGCTTCCTTTTTCTGTCGGCTCCATCCTTGTACTTGTTTTTCGCGAAAGAAAGCATCATCTATGCGTTTATATTCCTCGAAGTATACGAGTCGGACAGGTAAATGTTTCCTCGTAAAATTTGCTCCTTCTCCATCCTGGTGCTGACGGATTCGGGGTTTAAGATCCTGTGTGCTGCCAACGTAGTATTGGCCATTGGCACATTCAAGGATATACATGTATCCCTTCATTTTATTTTCAATTTCTGGTCGGACAAATATCAGGGAAAAATGAATGTCGCGCAAAATAAATTTTCATATAGTATATAAAAACACCACTTGTCGTTTCGGCTCCGCTTAACGTATTGGTATTAAAATCTGACATCCGTATTTCGTCTAGCGAACCAAAACGACATCTGAAATGTCAATCGAATATGCACTAACTCCCACTGTGTCATGGGCACTTCTCCCGGTCGTTGAGCGGAGCCGAAACGAACCGGTGATATGTCAATCGAATATGCACTAACCCCCACTGTGTCATGGGCACTTCTCCCGGTCGTTGAGCGGAGCCGAAACGAACCGGTGATACGTCAATCGAATATGCACTAACCCCCACTGTGTCATGGCCACATTTCCCGGTCGTTGAGCGGAGCCGAAACGAACCGGTGACTCAGAGCCGAAACCATAGAATTGTCGTTTCGGCAGTGCAAGTAATACTAAGTAAGTCAATACCAAGAACTGGCAGGTACTCGTGACTTCACTCAACAAACCTCTTTCCCCCGTGCGCTCTCATCTGTTGATCACACTCCAAAATAAAAATAGCCCTGCCGGCCATTTCATAGGACTAGGCAGGACTATACGACTTGTATTTTATATCCGGCTGCTTGCTTGCTCTTTCTTAAAGAGACTATTTATTAGCCAACTTCATCAATTCCTCCAGCTTGGAATTTATCACCACGCCGGGAATTTTAACAGGGGCGCCAACTTGGGCCACAAATCCACCCTGCACTTCACCGGTCTTGTAAGTCGTAAAACCAATACGATACAAACCAACGACAAGTGCCTTGGTAGGATTACTGGTCTCGCTGGTGATGCGCATCAGTGAATTGTACTTGCTTCCCGAAGGTTGTGCCGGCAATTCACCGGTGTCATCATTGGTGCCGAAAGAAAACCACTTGGCGGTTTTACCTTTCATGATGGCATCCGGGCTAGTGACACCATCCGCTCTTTCAAGTGTAATCCAGGTGTCAAAATAACTCTTGGTGTCACCTGTGTTGGCTGCATAGTCAGGGCCGGTAAAGTCTGTTTCAACCGGTTTCATGCCTTCTGGTATCGGAGACACCATACGGATTCCAATTTCCGGAGCGGCTACCGGAATCCACATATAGAGGTAGTAATATTTTTTACCGTCTCTGGTTTCATCCGGGGTGGCTTCCGGCTTGATAAAACCGAAATAACTCACCACATCGGAATAGGGGACACGGATCTCCTTTCCCATCACACTCTTTTTGGCGAGGTCTGCTCCAAACTTGTCGAGCTTTTGCGCGTTGGCGACGAGTCCGATTCCTAAACAAATCAAGCAGGTCAACATAGTCTTTTGTAACATTAATAAATTTTTAAAGTTGGTCCTACTCATCTGGCTTTTCGGAAACGCCCCGTTTTTGGTGTGGGTGCCGGGCTCCACAAGAAGATTAAATATAAAAATATTCCTCAAACAAATGATCAGGTCATCTTTTTTTGAGGAATTTCTGTAACTCCAATCTTACATTCACAGGTATAATTGGTACTTTCCTCTCTCTCCCCCAAGTAACAAGGACAAGAAATCTTGCATAGAAAACATTTTCATCGATTTGGGATATTTCGCTTCTTGTCATGTGAAAAATAAATACGCCTACTATGCAGATTATTGTTGGTTGTTGAAATCTTCTGTTTACCCGGAGATTACATACGCCTGAATTTGGCGAAATGAATGTCATCACTTGTAGAATATTAGCTCCTGATTTCAAAAGAGTGAATAAAGACACATATCACCCGATCTTCACGCCGGCGTTAGTGGTTTCCATCTTCAAGATAGCAAAATCTGATTCAAGGAACAAAGTAACCAGGCTAGGCAGTTCAGCTTTAGATTTCAGCAAGTTTGATGAATCCACTTATATTTTCCATTTCCAAATGTTATTAGTCCGTCACCAACTTGGTTTGCACCTATAACGATTGACAGATTTTGAAGTTTTACTTTTTGGCTTCCTGCAACATCACCGTCATTTCCAAAAACTGTTTCGCTGGTTTCTTTGTCTTTTACAAGTCCCAAATAATCAACCCAATTACAATCAAATGTTGCCCAAGTTCCGAAATTTCCACCAAAATTAATTCTAAATATTTCATTTGTCTGACCGTGTTTGATAATGATTCCAGAGGATTCGTTTTCCCTTTTTAAAAAAACCTCGTCTGCAATTCCGTCACCATTACAGTCCGCGGTTATAGTGTCCGTCAGGTTGAATAATGTTGCTTTTTCAAAACCAGTTAAAGACTGTTGTCGGTAGTCGTCTTCGCTGTTGTCGCTTCCTTTTAAGCTTATGTTAGATTTCGCATTATTGTTTATTGCAGGCGTGTCAGAAAAAGTCGAAATTATCTGTTCTGACTTTGATTGTCCGCAACTTACTAAAATCAAAAATGTTAAAATGCAGATTATCTGTTTCATTGTCGTTTAAGCTGGTTGCTAACTCATATATCCCCGCCATTAAACATAAGATATTCCGCTTGAAAGTCAAAACCTGCGTATGACGCTTTCCCATATCCACATTGCGTAGATACAATTGTACGCTTTTTAAATCTCCACTCCCTCTCCCTTGCACATTCGTCTACCTGTGTTATTCCACTTGACCATTCAGATACTCCCAACTAATCCCCTTCACATAATATAAAACCCCCAATGCACCACCAATCGTACATACCGATCCAATGCACAACACCCATGGAAAATCAAATAAAAAGTAATGCGGTGCTGCAAAAATGGGTAGGATGATGAGCATCACTATATTCAGGTACGAAGCTTGACCCGCAGCAGCCAGCTTCGGGGATACGGAAAAAGGAAGTCTGTTCATCACCAACCAGGAATACAATAGGCAGACCAACAATACATTACTGAGACCAAATAAAAGATTGGGCAGGAGCTGAAAGCCAAAGACGGACACCCCCAGAATGGTGATCAGCAAAGTCAATGGAGCGAAAAACTTAACCAAGCAAGCTCTAATAGACCCGCGAATGATACTCCCCGGTGTCGCTAGAGGCGATAAAAATTAAATCCAAGCAGCTTTAAAATTGGCATAAAAGGGTAGCTAATAAACAGCACCCATGTAGATAAAGCTGCTCAGATAGATCCTTGGATCCATAAGATTTGCACAAGTTGCGAATGGTGGTGATGGGATCCATGGGATAAGTTTTAAAATGCAATTTACATAAATCCACCCTTTCGATCGAGTATGTAGGAGTGCACATTGACTCTACACATGTCATATCCTCTCCGCACACGGCTCTTCATGCTTCGACTTCGGACAGTACATCGCTTTACACTTTCAAAATCCCTGGATTTCGAAAGAATAACATTTCGCAGAAACGAATGACTGAAGAAAACAGGGATCGTTTATCGGCGAAGCAGGAATAAGCGATGGCAAAATAATTCAGTGTACTTAAGCGGAGCCGAAACGAAGGAATATCCATGCCTTAGCTATCCGGAAACCGATCCTTAATCCTCTTGGTCATTTCCGCAGCGATCACTCGCCCATCTTCACCTTGCTCGCTGAGTTTGGTGATGATATTATGATAACTCTGTTGGTCCCTGTCCTGGCTCAATTTGAAAACATGGTTCATGTCCGTCACCTCTATCTCAAAGGCCACAATGGCTTTCATCAGATTTTCAACAAGCGCAGGCGGGAGGTTGTCATAGAAGGTGGTGGAATGGAGATTATTATTTTCAAAATGCAGGGTTGTTTTCCGGAGCACAGATACTAATGCTTCATCATCCAGAAAGCGGATGATCCCCTTAGCATGAACGCTCATATAATTCCAGGTAGACGGCAGGTGAGGATTACTGTACCATGTGGCACTTACATACGAATGCTTACCGGTGAAAACGACCAACACATTTTTATTCTGAAGGAAGGCTTTATGATGATCCATATGGCGCATCATGTGACCCCTCATCATCTTCCTACCATCTTGCTCTTCAATAAAAACTGGTGCCTGGGTGGCAACAGGCATGAGCGCTGCATCACATCCTGAGATAAAAGCAAAAGGGTACTGATCAATAAATGACCTGATGAGCTCTTCATGTGTTTCTTTGTAATAAGGGAGGTCGTACATGGTAAAAGGCTTTTGTGGTTATGAGCTTACGTGCTTATCAGCTTATGCGCATACAAGCTTATTTGTTTATGTGTTTATTTGCTTATCAGCTTATGCGCTTATCAGCTTATGTGTTTATTTGTTTATTTGTTTATTTGTTTATTTGCTAATTTGTTAATTTGCTTATGTGTTTATGGCCTACCGAAATTGCTTAGTCCCTTTAGGGGACAGAAATTTCTTAGAAATTTTGCAGAGGTATGCTCAGGCAAGGCATGTCTATTTATACAAATAGGGCTCCTGGTTGATCGTCATTTTTCTAACGTTTTCGAGCACTCTTTTCATATAGGTTTTCCAGAAGGTTTTGGCAAACAGCCAGTTTAATGGATAAAGCAAGGTAATGTCCGAATGTAATGTATAGGTGTATTGGACCCGTATTTTTTCTGGTTCCAGTTCGGTCGTCCGCCATTCGCCAGTGAACTTTGAAAAGCCCAGCATCCAGGATTGAAAATCACTTACTTCGATTTTCCAATAGGCATTTTCTATTCGTTCAATCACCTTGTCCATTGAAGCCCAACCTCCTTTTTGAGGAATTGATTTTGCTACGAATACTTTTTTGCTATACCCAGGTTTACCCCAGTTTTCATCGTCTGTGCAATGAGTGACTCGAGGCATTATACCAAATCCTGTATGCACTTTGGCCACATTACAAAGCATCGGGGTCTTAAAGGCTCGCTCCAGGGAGCAATGGTATATGGTCTCTACTGAAATCTTTGATGTCATTTCAAAGGATGTGATTTATACTATACGATATTAAAGATTCAAATTTACGCTTTCAATCCAGCAATTTTGTCTTTGCGGCAAAGAAGCGAGAAACGCCTCCTCATGCTAACCTATTGCACGGATAAATCTGGAATTTCCCATTTGCGGCTGGTTGCCCAACTCCAAAACTATAATCATATCCTGAGCGAAGTCCCTGTCGCAAAACTTCCTGGCCAGGCTTTTGAAGATCAGCTATATCTTGGTGATATATAATCCAGGATGTGTGAATCATGCAATTTAAACCTTTAATTCTGTAAAGGGCAAGTTATGAAACAACATCACCTTCGTAGTATATATAAAAACTATGAAATTGATCCTGTCTATATTGACCTTGTACTCCATTTCATAGCAAATATAGATGATTTTAACGAGCAATTTTAAGTGTGTGGCACACCACCCATGATAGAAGATGTAGAAGTTCAATTACTGCATTTGGGTGCTGATCCATAGAAAATTACTGAAGAAATATTTTAATCAAACCTATTATGGAATCTGAAATTAAAGGCTTCAATCTAACAACACCTGTCAATGGTTTTCATCTATCCTATGATGATGTTGGAACCGGAAATATTCCGGTCATCTTCTTGCATGGCTATCCGTTCGACAAATCGATGTGGCGAGGGCAACTTGACTTTTTGAAATCCTACTATAGACTCATTGCCTGCGATATCAGGGGATTTGGTGCGTCGGGTGATGAAGAATCTTCCCTCACTATTGATTTGTTTGCGGATGACTTGATAGCCTTCATGGACAAATTAAACATTGACAGCGCTATCATATGCGGTTTGTCTATGGGCGGTTTCATTGCCTTAAATGCGCAAAAAAGGAACCCTGACCGCTTTGAGGCTTTGATCCTATGTGACACTCAGTGCATAGCAGACACACCTGAAGTGAAAGCAAAACGCTATAAGACAATTGATGAAATAAATACTAATGGCCCAGGCGGTTTCAACGAAGGATTTGTAAAAAGCGTCTTTCACAAAGACTCCTTAATCCAGAAAAAAGAAATAGTTGGAAAGGTCAGGGATGTTGTGTTTGCCAACTCTCAACACATCATCACCATGGGATTAACCGCTCTGGCTGAACGCACAGAAAGTTGTTCTACGTTAGACGAGATCGCTACACCCACGCTGATTATATGTGGAAGAGAAGATGCTGTAACTCCTTTAGCACAATCAGAATTGATGCACAAAAGCATCAAAGGATCTGTCCTTCGCATTATTGATCAAGCCGGCCATGTATCCAATCTTGAGCAACCCTATGAATTCAACAAACATCTTTACGATTTTCTAATCAGCTTAAAGGCTATAAATGTTGAATCACCGGTGGAAGCTGAGGATCAATAAATACCAACATTCTGCCTTCATTGTCCTCAACGTAGAAGAATAGTATAACTTTTAAGCGCACAAAAAGCGAATAGTGAACAGCAAACAATATGGCTGTGAGCCATTGTAAAGAAGCTTATCTTGTGCTCCTGGTGTCAAGAGGTGCTTCCGCGTCAGATACTTTCCTGAATAAATAATGGATAGTATTCAATGCTTTAGGCGTTAGCTAACACATCGCGCATTGCTTTAACTTCGTCGTGATCAGCCTTTATTAGTTCACGCTGATCCAGAAGCATGGTTTGTTGTTCACTTGTGATGTCATCTTGGTTTTCCTTCAGTACTGTATCATAGGTATCCACAGCCATGTCTTCACCATACTCGCAGGAGTTGAGGATTCCTTTACGGTCTTTACCCGTGACAGCAGCTTTTACGTCCATCCATACTCGGAAAATCTTTCCTGATGTCCTTGTTCCTTCGGAAGGCGTGCCCCCTAACCTGGTGACTTCATGTGCCAATGCTTGTCTGCAAGCATGGCTGGTTTGCGCAAACCGTGCAAATATTGATTTTAAATCTTGCTCCTCTGTTTCATTAGAAGCAGTTTCATAACCTTCGATGCGGTCATTGTTGATGGTGACAAGTGTATTTAGCACGTCAATAGTTTGTTCAGTTTTCATAGTATGTGGATTAAAATGTTATATAGATTAAATAAAACTTGCATTCTTCTCTTCACAAGTACATAGTCTTGCTTTTCTTATCGATCAGGGGTAAAAAGGAAGGGGGACTTTCGCTGAGTGGCTTCTGCAATTCCCCCAACCGGGTGTTACGCATCTTCATTCATTGGATTGTCCAAACCATCAAATATTCAGGTAGATAATGGTCAGCAAACCAATACTAAAATCATTGGAATTCACTTCTTTTTTAAACAGATAATGCACCTTCCTGGCCTGAAATAAAATTTGACCCTGTTGCAACGGACGCCACCATTTTCAAGAAGTTGATCATTTGGTTTCCATCCGTATCCCAGTAATAGGCTGTTGTAGGAGTGACTTTGATGATAGAAATATCAGGGTCATCTTTTCCTTTTTCAAACCATGTTTTAACTAATGGATTCCAAAGTTCTTCCGTTTTAGCCTGGTCAAAAATGATTTCAGCTTCACCGTTTACAACTACGTAACTGCTCTTACCCGGATGAGCAAAGAACAATTGCACATTTTTGTTTTGTGCTATGTCTCTATTTTTATCACTATTCTTTTGACTAAAGAACCATATATTGCCCTGGTCGCAAACTTTTTGTGCAGCCATTGGCCTGCAGGTGGAGCCATCGTCTGTTTTTAAATTGGTGCAGAAAAGGCAAATATTAATTTCGCCCACTAAGTCCTTCAATTTTTCAATGGCTTCTTTGTTCTGCAAATTTTTAGTTTCGCTCATAATATCGTTTTAAATATGATTTCATACTATCTCAACCTTGAAAGGATAGGATCAAAGAAGTTTTGAATAAAGGAAACGTATGCCTCTACTCCACTTTTCAATTGCATTGACCTAATACGAGCCAGATGATAACAAATACTGCAATGGTGCCTAAACATCCACCTCCGAGTTTATGTGCGCCATAGCCTGCAATAAGTCCTCTGAAAATGTTATTCATGATGGTATTGTTTTTAATTGCTATTTGGCAACTTCAATATTATTTGTACTGATTTCAATTGCTCAAAATTGTGTAAAAGACATTTTTATTCCCTTTTCCTATTCCCCAATCATCAATTGATAATCGAAGGTTGCTCCACTGCAAAAATGTGGTTCTTTTCTGCGTATAGTGTTACATAATTTTATTGTAGGGTTATATAATTCCCACATTTCCTAGAAGCGGAGCTATAAGAGAGGGGGCGGGGGTGAGTTATCTGTAGATCTGTGCCTGTGCGATCTGTGCCGATCTAACTGTACTTACAAACTAACCCTACTTGTTCCTCGCAATCGTCTCCAGCAAACCGCCACGCAGTTTATCATCCATGAGTTGCCAGAACATGATGCCCCCCAACTTATGCCCTTTTGCATATTCCATCTTCAGCGCCACGGACAACCGGTCATCATATGTCGCTACTAACCGTCGCTGCTCATGGATCGCATAAGGAGCCAATGCCACACTATCCCACCGCCGTTGAAAGCCATTGCTCACCGAAAGTGAATCACTGCTGTTACGATAGGAGAAGCCATGTGAAAACTTACCAGGCATATAAAGATCTACCGGATTTCCTTCATCGATGCTGAAAAACCGGCCGTAAAACGCAGCGCCGATAACCAGTTGATCCGCAGGGACACCCTCCGCCAATAACAATTGCACAGCATGATCTGTTGATTCCACCTGCTGAGGTGTGGCATACAATGGCGTGTGATGCCCACTCACTTTACTAAAGCCATGGACCAGGTCATACGTCATGATGTTGATAAAATCAGTATACTTCACCACTTCCTTCCAATCCACAGCAGCCTGGATATATGTTGTAAATCCACCTGCAGCAAAACTTATTTCAAAGTCTTCCCCGTTGACCATTCGAAGTTCTTTCAACAGGGCAGTGAAATTTTCTTTGTCTTCAGGGCTGAAGGTATGTCCCGGAAAACCAGCGATGGATGGGTACTCCCAATCAAGATCTATTCCATCTGTCTTAAAATACATGGAAAGCTCGCTTACCGATTGTGCAAATTCCTGACGACCAACCGACGTACTGAATACATCCGAACAGGTCGCACAACCTCCCCAGCCACCAAGGGAGAGCATCACTTTCAATTCCGGATTACTGTACTTCTGCAACACCATACTCCTGATGGTTGCACTATCCTCAGCCGAACCGATCGACAACCTGTTGCCTTTCAGGTGACCGAAACAAAAAATAAGATGGGTCAGTTTATAGATCTCAAAACTATCTACTGACGCTGTCGGGCCACTGAAATACCCAACGATTCGAAATCCAGTAGATGCTTGTCCTGTCATTGATGCGCTGATGCATGTCATCAACATCAGCATGGTATATAATCTTGTATAGTTCATCATGTGTGATTTAATTATTACAATTTACAAACACTACAATTGCCTGGGCGTAGCCTTTCTTGTCTGAATCACAGATTACGCCGATTTCACGGATTGCACGGATTCAGCAGTTGGCGGCGAGAACGCCATCCAACGGCATATGATAAGAATCCTCATTAGGATATCACTTCTAACTTCTAGTTACTAACTGCTAACTCATCACTTAACCAAGTTAACCCTTTCCCCCCAGATTTCAAAATACCCTATTCTGCTTATCTTGCTACCTAAAGCTTGGTCACTATATGAAAAAAACGATCTGTCTCTACCTCTTCCTGGCTTGCGCCTCCCTGATCACAGCACAGCCAGCCACTATGCCTGCACAGACAAAAGCTGCTATCCGGATGATCCAGCATGATCTCAATGCCAACCGCAGCCTCCTTTCCAAAGAAGTCATAGACCTGTATCCTGTCTATATTCACAATAGTCAGTATACTATCGCCGTGCTTTGCAAGGTAAATTCCACCTTCCGCACCGCGGATGCTATACGCGATGGCTATGATGTAGGCGCACAGATAGGCCCGATCGTTAGCATGCGTATGCCTCTGTCCGCATTGCATGAAGGCTTCACGTATCCTGGCATCGAATATCTCGAGGTAGCCGAAAAGATAGCCCCTGAGCTGGATGGCGCAATCATCGATACACGTGCCAACCTCGTACATCAAGGTGTCGATTTACCACAACCTTTCACCGGAAAAAACGTACTGATCGGTGTGGTAGACTGGGGGTTTGATTACACGCATCCTATGTTTTATGATACGTCACTTCAATACTCACGCATCCTGGCATCATGGGACCAGGTAAAGAAAACAGGAACACCACCTGATGGATTCAATCATGGCGCACTGTACTCAAGTCCTGATGAACTGGCAACAGCACAACATGACACCTTATCACCTCTAACTGATTATCATGGTACGCATGTAGCCGGCATCGCAGCAGGTAGCGGGGGTGGCACCATCTATCGGGGGATCGGATTTGAAAGCGATCTGCTCTTCAGCCAGATGCGTAATGATGTGACCAGTGCTATTGATGCCTTTCAATGGATGTACAATGTTGCACAGGCTAGCGGTAAACGACTCGTCATCAACAACAGTTGGGGAAACTACAGATTGTTTCCACTTGATGGCACCTCCCTCATGTCACAGGCCATAGATGCTTTCAGTGATCTTGGTGTTATCTTTGTGTTCAGCGCTGGCAACAACGGTGATATCAATTTTCATCTCAAAAAGAGTTTTGTCCAAGATTCTGTCCGCACACGTATCATGGGTTTCAATTACAACACTGACCCTGACCTCTGGGGACAGTCTGTAGGTATGTGGGGTGAACCCGGCAATCCATTTAAAGCCCAGCTCAGGATACTCAACGAACAAAATGAATTGGTGGTGCAAAGTGAGTTGTTCAATACCGCTACTGCCGCACCCTATGTGGATACATTTATGGTGACAGGAGCCGACACGATTTTTTATCACCTCACCACGGATGCCGCCCATCCACTTAATGGCCGCCCGCAAATGACTTTGGATATCCAGAACAAAAATGGCACCTTGAAGAATATTCTATACGCGGAAGCTCCGTCAGGCACTGTTCATTTCTGGAACACGCGATTCACGGTCTATGGCATAGGCAACTGGGGATATGGTTTTACTGCTCCAAGAGCGGGATATGTGTCAGGTGATAAAAACTATGGCATTGGTCACCCTGCAGTGACAAATAGTGTCATCACCACAGCAGCGCATGAAACCAATTTTCAACTAACCAATTTTTCAAGCTACGGACCGAGGATGGATGAAGTGATGAAACCGGATATCTCTGCTCCGGGTCAGAATATATGCTCAGCCTTAAATTCATTTTCTACAGCCAATTTTACAATCGCTGCAAAAACGATATTCCAGGGCAAGGAATATGAGTGGATGCGCATCAGCGGCACGAGCATGAGTGCACCCATGGTGACTGGGGTCGTATCCTTATTGCTCGAAGCAGATCCCTCGCTGTCCGCACACGAAGTCAAAGAGATCATCACCACCTCCGCCCGCAATGATGGACTGACGGGTCAAATAGGCCCAGAGGGGCATGTGCGATGGGGTCATGGAAAATTAGACGCACTTGCAACTTTACAGCGCATCACTAGTACCGCTTCTCAAAATATTGCTTCTTCGAAAAATTATTTATTTCCTAATCCGACAAAGGACATTGTATATGTGTGGAAAGAACTCGAAGGAAACGAAACATATCGTTTGACCGGACTCGATGGCAAGACGATCCGTGCAGGATATTTTGACGGATCCCTTCTGCTCGATCAGGTATCTAATGGAATGTATTTCCTGAGTGTTGAAAACACAAGTGGTACTGAAACATATAGGGTATTGGTTGCGAAGTAAGCGGTTACTCCCGGATATTTTTAGGCAATCTCTATAACGGTTCCAGATGACTTTTGATGACATCTGCATCCATTGAGCCAAACACATAATGCTGTGGCATAAACCACCCTAGGCTTTGTAAAAATGCTTGATAGGTTGCTTCATCCGCAACCTGATCAGGTGCCAGGTTAAAGATTAGTTGTTGGACCGGCCCTTGTGACGTCATTCGTGTAAGCAATGCGATCTTAACGCCATGATGTCCATGAAACTCCAGGTATTGCCTCAAGGCATTCTTTGCTTGTGGTGGCAGCAGTGTATTCGATGGCTGACCCACTAATACTTGTTCATCCTGCTCAATCACTCCTGTTGGCGGCAATGCTGACACCTCAGGTACTGTATAAAATTCCTTCCTGAGTTTATAATTGACCACCTCTCCATACGTCAGCAACCAGTCAGGTTGGTTGCCTTTGAGATTGATCACTACACCCCATCCGCGTTCAAATAAAAAATCGTCGACCATGTGACTAAGCACATAACATTCGAATGCCTGTCCAGATTCCGGTAGCAATAACTGAAAATAAGGAAAGCCTCCCGGCCCGGTGAGCATTTGCGGATCCCCACAACGGAAACTTGCTTCAGCGAGATGTTCGATGACCTTTTGTTTCCAGGCATCGTCGCGATGCTCATATGCTATAGCGAAGAGATCAGTAAGTATTTGTGTTTTTTGAAGGTCACCGTAATACAGTTCCTTTTCATTGCTTTCGGGCATAGGACATATTGAGGTGTAAATATGTGAAAAATAAATTGAGATTTCGTTTCGCACGAGGCGTGGGAATTCGTGTTCTTTTTTTCCGCAAAAAAGAACCAAAAAGCGCGTGACCAAAAAAACTCGCCTATTTGTTGTGGCATTTGTTTGGTTTCCTGGTATGCTTTGTCGCATTTCAAGTCCCTATTTCTGTTCATTGACTATTACCGCTAGAGGCTTGATTTCAAATGAAATAGGCTTCTGTTCAGCTCGAACAGTTTTTGGTCACAAGATGCTACCCGTTCGAAATGCTTTTTCAAAGTTGGGCTTAGTTTGATCTAAGGAGGTGTATGACAAATCAAAAAAACAAGGCCAGGGCAAAATCAATTCAGACGTTTTAAACGTCAGGCAAAAATTATCATTTCGTCGGGGTCGTGTTGCACCCGACCCCACGTATCGGTCGGGTGCAACACGACCCTACAGTAAAAACCTTAACACCTCCTTAAAATACACCTCCGGATTATCCAACCATCCATAGTGGATACAATGATCCATATACACCACACGCGAATTTGAAAAGGCATTGAGAGCTTCTTTACTGTAAGGCCTTCGAAGCCATCACTATTCATCCCAGGTCCGCCATTGATGATCAGGAGCGGTTGACCCTTTCCAAATATTCTGTAGGATATCCGTGTACCATCCACACTTATCGCTACTCCGCTCTCCTGGCTATTGATGTTACCTATGTATAAAGACGTCATCACAACTAAAGACATGATCATCCGAATAATAATAGAATGGATAGTATACAGCATATGTAATTTTGAATTTATAAATCTTTAAAGATGAAATTTAAACGTCCTGCCTGCTGGTTTGCTACCCATCTGCCAGCCATAAGGTCAAGATGATGGTTCCCTTTGTCAGATGGCTGACTTTACAAAGCTGAGATTTTCAATTTTGAAAATATATAAATAGCCCTGATATGTACTCGGGTCTCCTTTTCCCCAACTTGCAAGTAAACCTATCCGTTCAACGGTAATTAAGAGATGTTCTCCTTTATGTATAGCGCCGATGAAGATGGTGGGGAGAGAAATATGGACAGCCGAAATGGCGAAATCCAAAATGGCCAGAATGGAGGTCATACCAACAAGGAGCAGGCCAATTGAGGAATTGATGTGTTTTTGCATCAATACATCATACAGATTAAAATGGTCTTTTGGGTCATCATTCAATTATCTTAAGCACAACATTACCGGTTTTTTGGCCTGACTCCACATAACGGTATCCTTCCACGATCTGATCCATGGAATAAAACCTGTCAATTACTGGTTTGAATTCTCCCCTTTCAACAAGTCCCTTTAAAAAGATGACCTCCTCTTTGTCAATGACAGGAATGGGAAATAAAACACGCTTGCCACCTAAAAATGGAGTAACCAGCGCAAACAATATATTCTCTGCATGCTTTCCCAATTCAGTGGATATGTAAACTCCCTTCTCCTGAAGTAATGGTTTGCATTGTCCAAATGAACTCTTACCTACGGCATCAAAGATGAATTGAAACCTGGTAGCTGTCTTTGTAAAATCCTCCGTCTGGTAATCGATCACTGTATCCGCACCCAGGACTTTTACAAGATCTACGTTTTTAGTATTACACACAGCGGTTACTGCGGCTCCGAAGTGTTTCAGGAGTTGGACCGCAGCAGATCCGATGGCACCTGTTGCTCCATAGACCATAACATCCTGTCCCTTTAAAATTTTGGATGCCTTGATCGTATTTAGGGCATAATGAGCACCCTCGCAAATCGGCGCAGCTTCACTAAAAGTTAAGCCCATGGGCATAATCGTCACGGCGGCGTTTTCGGTAATCGTTAGATACTCACCGTGTCCGCCAAAGGTTTTGTCATTAAATCCGAAAACTTTATCGCCCTGTTTGAAGGTGGTCACCAACTTTCCGGTATCCTCCACCACGCCTGCAAATTCACAACCTAATGTTTGGTACTTAGGCTTAAACAATCCACTCCAGAACCGAGAAATAAAATATTCAGCACTACGAAATCCGGCATCCGTACGGTTGATGGTAGAAGCATGGACTTTGACTAATATTTCATTGTCTTTTGGTGATGGTTTTGGAACCTCCACCAGACTGGCCACTTCCGGCGGCCCATATTTTGTGTATACGATGGCTTTCATGTATGTTAGATTTGATTATAAATAAGTGGTCGCTGCAACAACACGATTGTCTGACCCATAAATAAAATGAATATATTCTTCATGTGATTGCTCAGAAACTTGTAAGACTGCATGCTGATGATGATCAAATGCAACCAAAACGCTTTATACAAAAGAACTCCAGTTGAAGATTCTCTGAACAAGAAGCAGAGCGCATTAAGAACGAATCGGCTGATATCAATACGTATACTCAACATTAAAAAAAGCATATTTGATCCTCCTTAGGCTGTGTCCGCATTAAACCGAATAAAAACCGATTTTAGACAACTCCATAAAAAACAGGTTTCATGTAAAATATAATTTTCTTTGAAATTTTATCTTCAACCTCCATTTTGCCTCTAGTTTCAATTTTTAGAATCGGATGCTAATGGATGATCTGTTTTTACGCATTTCAAAGTAAGGCTTAAGGTACTCCAAATACATGAACTGTTTCAAAAATAGACCCTTTGCCTATGAGATCATGTTCCTATTCCTTTCATTTCATCAATGTCGCATGGCTGTTTTACTATTCATTGATCTGCATTTTCGAAAAAACAATCCCCAGATGATCAGCAGGACGCTCAGCGTGAGGAGATGGAATTGCAATACCCACAAATTGAACTTCCGAGGGATATGATTTTCAGCATAGTAGTATCTGCCAGGGTCGTCAAACCCTCTGGACCAAGTTCTTGAAAATGGTATCTATCAGTCATATTGAATGGAAAGTCAAAAATGCTTGGAACTGAGTTTATGCATATCAATGCGGAGATAATATACTAAAACTGCAGGTGGGCCTAATCCAATCACCATAGCCCTCTCATCCATACCATACATTCATTATCAAAAATGAAATAAAAGCTCCACTACTTTCTTAGGTTCCGTTAATTAAAGTTAAAAATGAAAACCACATCCCCTGCAGATCAGTATTAAAAGCCTGACTATGACTGATACCACTGGGTATGAGATATATAGATGATCAGTTTGCATTTCATACAATGCGACCATCAGTGGAGGCGTTTACACCTGCAAGAGATAAGGATATGTACCTTAGCCCAAGGCAATATCACCGTATGGAATTCTTTGTTGAAAAAAATTCAGTCGTCAGAGAGATCTGGGGAAAGAGCGACACGGTACTGTTTATTTTTGCAGGTGCCTCTGCGGAATTTGCCCTTAATAAAGCGGTAGACTGGCTCTACTACACCGGCAAGCTGCCTGCTGATCCATTGGGGAGGTTGTTCTCAACGGTAAGCTATGCAAGGAAGATTGTTTTTGCACCCATGGAGGAGGCTCATAAAGCACTTGACGCTCTCCGCCATATACATGGGGCGGTAGAACAAAACCGTGGCTACGCCATTCCTGACTGGGCATATCGTGATGTGCTGTTTATGTTGATCCATTATTCCATCGCATCGTACGAGCTACTCGAAAGAAAATTAAGTGATGCAGAAAAGGAAGAAGTCTATAATGTGTTCTATCGTGTTGGGACCAGCATGGGCTTGAAGGCACTACCTGTTACCTATACCGAATGGCTACCGGTCAGAAATGCACATTTGAAGGCCGACCTTGAAAAGAGCCACTACACTGTTGATCTTTTCCTTCAATACAAAAAACACCTTGGCGCCATGCGGTTCACGCTATTGACCGAAGGTCAGAAATTAGTAGTGCCTGATCGTGTAAAGGAGTTGTTGAAGTTTGGTGATTTTTCCATGCTTACGCCTGCCCTGCCGATGTATAAAATCAGTAAACTAGTAAAAATGGATTGGCTGCTCAAAATCATCCTTTTCCCGTCATCATACCGAACTCAAATCAACGAATTGGATGTACATAGGGAGTAATGAGTTGCCCATAAATCCCCCGAAGGAGACTTTATCGCATTTAAATAAACCAAAGTTGAGCTTAGGTTGACCTAAGATCGGGTACGACAAATCAAAAAATAACATGCATTGAGCATAGATCTGTACAGCCGTTTTTAACAAAAAAAAACAAAGTTGAGCTTAGGTTGACCTAAGATCGCGTACGACAAATCAAAAAATAACATGCATTGGGCATAGATCTGTACAGCCGTTTTTAACGGCATGTAATAATCCCGTTTTGCCCCTAAATCCACTAAAGGGATTTCACTGATCAATTACTGTTGACTGTTGACTGTTGACTGATTACTAATCACTTTTTGAGCTCCATTCCATAATCTGTTCTTCCATTTCTTCGACAGATCTAAAGCGAGAAAGATCATAACACCCTAATGGAAAATTTGCAGTGCGCACAATGCACCTGTTACAATGCGAGCAGGGTTTATCCGGTGCATTTATACCTGACTTAAAAAGCTGTAACAGATTTACATTTGCCAGCAATGGACGAGCCATAGCGAGCATATCTGCCTTGCCTTGTTGCAACGTGCTTTCCATGATATCCATCTCCTGATAGCCCCCATTAGATATGACAGGCAAACCAATTTCGACCTTAAACCGTTTAGCATCATCTGCGGAGACTGCCGGCACAAACCCCCATCCGATATTAGCCACAGGGCTCAGGATAAATTCCGGAACCGAATTGAACAGAAAAGCTCGCCACCATGCCTTGGCAGACAAGTGTCGGTTGGCATTATAAAACATCTTCATCTCATGGACCGGAAAGGTACCGGGTGTTCCTTTTGGGTTTGGAAAACCATACCCCTTATCGATATGGAGATAATCTATACCCAGCGCTTTCAATTTCTTTGCGTAGTATAGATTCTCTTCAATCGTATTGCCGAGGTACCAATCCCTTAGTGGAAATCTCACTGGCAGACGTAGATTGACCGGCTGATAATTATAATCCGCAGCAGAAAGTCTGATCCCTATCGGAAAATCTTCACCAACTTTTTTACGTGTCGCCAAAATTATTTCTTCCAGCAATCGAAATCGATTATCGAGTGAACCTCCGTATTGATCCTTTCGGCGATTGATGCCTGGATTGAGAAACTGTTGGATGATATACCCTTTGCTGGCGGTGATTTCAAGTCCATCCGCTCCAGTGTCCCTTACACGACTGGCAGCTTCGGCAAATTCACGTATTGTTGTATCAATATCATCAAGGCTCATTGCTTTATGGCGATTGGTATAGCCATAAAAAAGATCAAACAAGGTGGAGGAGGATTTAGCATCGCTCTGCTGTGCAAACATACTCGTATGGGTGGCGCCACCCGTATCACCGATCTGAATGATGTACCGGCAATCATATTGGTGAACAGCCTTGATGGCCTCTGCGAGTGGCTTGATGTAACGATCATCACTCAGTTTTGGATATTCCATCGGCGATGTCCGGTGGTGGTTGACACTGATAGTAGCAGAAATAATCCCTGCGACATCATGTTCAGCAAATCGCTTTTCAAAATTTTTAAATGCCGATGTCACGGTACCATCATAAAAGGAGGTACGTCCGCCAATAGATGATCGAATGATACGATTCTTAAAGTGCAGATTTTTTATCTGAAAGGGATCGAAGAGCATACCTGGTTTTTTCTGATATGCAAAATAGCTAATGTTCTGCTTTCCATTGTAAATAGAAATAAAGAGGCAGAAGGGGCTCGATGAGCCGACAGCCAATAATCCATTATTCCCTCCTCACCGAAAAACTCCCTGTCAACAAATATTCCGGAACATAATTAAACTCGGATGTTGTCACTTTACCTTCAATCCTGCCTGTAACGAACTCTCCAATTTCCCCAAACGAGTCAATGATTATCAACAATGGGCCTTCACTCTTATAATGTATTGAGTCAACATGACCCGTAATACTAGTGCCATCCGTCGCATAAAAGGATCCAACAGAAATTCCCCGGAACCAAACTCCAAAAACATTCCCATTGACATCCACAGCCCGAATGCTGGTATAATCAACATCTCTGACAAATTCAAGGGAATCAAAATAAACAGGATTAGAAAATCCATCTATCTGGAACTCCGCAAATTCTTCATTCTGGATACAAGTGTACAGCGTATCAACCTCAACTTTAGATGAAAAAGGTGCAGAGAATGTTTTGGAATAACTCGTTTTATCCGGATTGAATGCAAAAACAGAAATATGCCCTCCAACACAGCCGCTCACCTTTGCCCCGAACGCACCGGTTTGTCCATCCGGAACTGCATAATAACTTTCGTGCCCGGTCGAAATTTTCACATACCCATTAACCAGTGGCTTAAATTCGCAGTCAACAGCATATCCTGAAACATGACTTTGTGCCGAAGGATCACTAACAGATATTGGTCCATAATAAGAGGCGTTGTCATATGGTCCAATGTCCGAAGCAAAGATTTCCTGACCACATTTGCCATATATTCCCAGATGTAATCCTTCTTTCGCGGCGACCATACCTTTAACTACTCCATCTGTATCCGTATATGCACAATTGGAGGTGCCTAGATCGTCAATCGTAATACAAACCTTTACCTGGCTGGCCGGTGATCCGTCTTCATAGACAAAGAATGCACCCCATGCCACTGTTGGAAACCATGCATCGCAATTCCAGAAACTAAAGTGACTGACCTTCCCGACAAATCTATCTCCTGTCCGGTAAGCCACTCCTTCTTCTCTCCATACACCGTCAACTTCATCAAAAGACCACAAGGGTATCGATGCAGGTGCTTTATCTGTCATGGCCAAAGGTATTTTCATTTCCAACGTTGCTTCAATGCCCCCGGCTAAATTTAGTTTTTCACCGGATGGTGTATTCATCTCCACTGCAATCATTCCCATACTGCCCAGAGCTCCGAATGATCCATTCGTATTAACACCTACAAGGTCGCCCGGCATTTTAAAAGACAAATCAGGATCATCAGGAGCAATAACCTTAGCAGATACAACTATGATGCCTTCATACATCTCTCCATTTTCCAGCACATATCCATTCGGTGGAAAATGAATCGTAGCCTTATCCTCAACAGGTAATGCAGCGCCATCCTGTGCATTGAAAAAAGCGATTCGGGAATCAGACAATAAAATAATCCTGAGATATTGGGCAATGCCAGGTGAAGGGTAGAAGCGTCTTGAAGCCTCAAAAAAACCATCCTTTTCAACGGTCAAATAAGCAGATTCACCAACCATTGCTGCCGGCAAATACAATAATCCACTTGCATCCGTATGACCTTCCGTTGAACCAAGCTCAATCTTAGCATTGCTAACACGCACTCCATCAACTGTAAAGACCTCAATAAGCAGTGGAGATTTGAAAACGGCCTGGTTTGGATAAAAAGGGTCCGGGTGGACAATTTCCGTATCCTTACTTCAGGCGAAAATTAAGGATAGTGTAACAGCACATAGGTAGAGTTATGGCTTCATGGAAAAAGGGGTTGAGCATTAATAACATAAATCTAGTCAATAACGAACCCATTTCCATTGAATTTTACAGTTGGTCGGATAATCTTTCTTAAAGTTTTTAAAAAATAATAATATCTGGCTGCCTAACGTTATTATCTGTTTCCCTTTGGCTGCTTCAGCATATATTTGAAGGCTGGTATTACCATAAATAAGAGCCAGGCGATAATGAAGTAGAGGAGAAAAATAAATGCTGAAGGTGTGTACGAATTTGCCTGTCTCATAGGTTGTAAAGCGGGGTATGGATCAACATTCATATCCCGGCTATTTTAATTCTCTTCTCTCAAAACGAGTCATAGTCGGAAATAATTCGCAATTTTTGACCTTCCATGACAAACGAAGAGAAAGCAATCCGCACCACCTGGTTTAGTATAGCGAGTAATGCGCTACTGGCCATCGTTAAGTGGATTGCAGGCTATTTCGGTAATTCGTATGCACTCATAGCAGATGCGATTGAATCGACCACAGATTTAGTCTCTTCTTTTCTCGTCCTGCTGGGGCTTAAATATGCCAGCAGGCCAGCTGACAAAAATCATCCCTATGGACACGGTAAGGCAGAACCGCTGATCACGTTTATGGTGGTAGGCTTTCTCATCACTTCGGCATTGATCATTGCGCATGAAAGCATCCAGCATATCAAGACTCCGCATGAAGGGCCGAAAGGTTTTACCTTATGGATCCTTGGGGCGATCATTCTGTGGAAAGAAATATCGTATCAAAAAGTCATTCGCAAAAGTCGGGAAACCAAAAGCACTCTTTTAAAAGCTGATGCATGGCATCATCGAAGTGATGCGATCACCTCCGTCACCGCCTTTATAGGTATTTCCATAGCCCTTATCATGGGAAAAGGATATGAGTCTGCGGATGATTGGGCCGCACTGGCAGCGTCTGCATTTATCCTTTACAATTGCTACCGCATATTCCGACCCGCACTTGGTGAAATCATGGACGAACATATCTATGACGAGCTGATCGAACAGATCCGTTTCATCGCCTTAAACGTAGATGGCGTCATCGGTACTGAAAAATGCGTTGTGCGCAAAGTAGGCATGCGCTATTTCATTGACCTGCACATCGAAGTCGATGCTGATATCACTGTCAGGCATGGACATGATATCGCGCATGTCCTAAAAGCCAAATTAATGGATGAACTGCCGGAGGTGGCTGATGTGCTGATGCACGTTGAGCCCAGGGAAGAAAAAAGTGAAAAGTGAAAAGCGAAAAATGAAAAGCGATGTGCTAAGCGAAGTCGAAATATGAAAAATGAAAAAAAGAAGTCTTCACATATACTTCCCGGTATGGGCAACAAATCGGTAAAAAAAAGACTATGCTAATCCTGCCCCGTAGGGGCAAAAGGTCGGTAAAAAAACAAGCCCATATAAATCCTGCCCCGTAGGGGCAAAATGTCGGTAACAAAAGACCACGCATATCCTGCCCCGTAGGGCAAAATGTCAGTAACAAAAGACCACGCATATCCTGCCCCGTAGGGCAAAATGTCAGTAACAAAAGACCATGCATATCCTGCCCCGTAGGGGCAAAATGTCGGTAACAAAAGACCACGCATATCCTGCCCCGTAGGGGCAAAGTCGGTAACAAAAGACCACGCATATCCTGCCCCGTAGGGGCAAAGTCGGTAAAAAAAAGACTATGCTAATCCTGCCCCGTAGGGACAACAGGTCGGTAAAAAAAACAACCCATCTGAACAGTCGTGGGCGTATTGCATCCGCCCCCGACAGTTCAGATGGCTATCGTCAGGGGCGGATGCAATACGCCCCTGACAAAAGCTCTATAGGTCTTTAGAATCTATACCCAAGTGCCAGCTGTGCACTCATACCCGCCACATCACCCTCTTTAGTACCACCAAGAGATACATGTGGACTTGCAACAAACCCAAGTGTCAATGCATCAGAAAGCAAAGCCTTAAAACCAAGGTTGAAACCAAGTGTGTATAGGTTGTTCTCCCAATCGACGGTAGTTTCGAAGCTTTCTTTCAGATTTATATACTTGAAGGCTGCGCCTACAAATAGGCCCTTCTGCTCCATGCCAAAGTAATAATTGACCGCCGGTCTGAGCTCAAGCGAGCTGCCATTTTCGTGTGATCCCCAATTAGCATCAAAATTTAAGGTAAAATGCTCCCCCATACCTGCTTCAATACCGGCAACGGCACCGATGAACGGATCGTTGATGTATCCGAGGATAAGCATATTTCCCTGTACCCGAATTTCCTGAGTCATGATTGATCCCGTGTACAGCCCTCCGAAGAGAAGCAAAGTCAAAATTGATTTTTTCTTTTTGAGTTTGTGTTTGTGAAAGTGATGAAATTACTACACAAGAATAATCGTATTCACAGTGATGAAATATTTTCTTTCGATGAATCAATAATTATAGAAGACCAAACACAGATAATTTATTTCATTACTTCTTTTCGATGTGCAACTCCCCACTCCATCATTTTATCCAACACTTCACTTAACGTGAAACCTGATTTCGTTAATTCATATTCGACGGTCACCGGAATCGAATCATATACCGTACGTTTTACCATTCCATTCATCTCCAAATCCTTCAATTCCTTAGACAGCATACGTGGCGTGATCTTCGGAATATCCCTTTCCAGCTCTCGAAAGCGCTTCTTTCCAAACATCAGTGATCCAATGATAGGAAGTTTCCACTTTCCACTCATCACATTGAGTGTATCATTGAGAGCCAACACGTATTCCGTCGCACACGTTCTCGCACGTTCAATTGCTTTTGTCGTTGACATATTTATTCTATTTACGTTAATAGTATTTCATTTTTCAAAACAACATCATCAGCAAGATCAACAACTTTCATTCGTATCATCATGCATTTCATAGGTCTCTATTCGTTGTTCGTAGACCAGCATATAATTTGCAAACTTATAAACTCATAAACCTATACACATAAATGCTTATGGGCTTATAAGATTATAAGCTTATAACCTCATAAGCTCCTTCATGTCAACTATACTTCAGTATAGTACTATACTTTTGTATAGTAGTTACTTTTATATAGTAAAAGTACCTAGTTTTACAGTATCAAAAGCTTGAAAATGGCCCCGGGGAGCTTTTTACCCCGGTTTATCTAAACAACTCAGGACTGAAACGCATTATATCACTATCACTTTTAACTAAGACCAATGATGGACAGAAAAGACTTTCTACGCAAAGGGCTGATGGGCACCGGGATGCTGGTGACATCTGCTGCTATGGGCCAGGTCATCAAAAATGACATAGCTGAACTAGCTTCTTTAGAAACCTTAGGTTTTAACCACATTCCAAACACAGAATCAACAATCATGAGTAATACCGTATTACACCGGGCTTCTACCCGCGGTGATGCCAAGCATGGATGGCTAAATAGCCGCCATACCTTTAGTTTCGCCAATTACCACAACCCGGAACGCATGCACTTTGGTGTGCTTCGCGTCTTGAATGATGACAAAGTGGCAGCGGCTAGAGGATTTGGAACGCACCCACATGACAACATGGAAATTATTTCCATTCCCCTCGAAGGTGATCTCGAGCACAAAGACAGTATGGGTAATGTCTCTGTCATCAAAAAAGGAGATATCCAGGTGTTGAGTGCAGGAACCGGCATCACGCACAGTGAGTACAACAAGAATGATGACAAGGAGGTGAAGTTTCTCCAGATCTGGCTATTCCCCAACAAAAAGAGTGTAACACCCCGATATGACCAGATCACTCTCAATCAAAAGGAACGCCACAACAACTTTCAGCAAATCCTCTCTCCAAGCCCTGATGATGCCGGAGTCTGGATACACCAGGATGCATGGTTCCATCTTGGTCAATTTGATAAGGATGTAACGAAAGAATACAAAGTCAAAAGAAAGGGAAATGGTGTCTACGCCTTTGTCATCAAAGGAGATGTCACTATTGAAGGCCAGACATTACATGAGCGCGACGGCATGGGTGTATGGGATACCGAAAAAATAGCTTTAATGGCCAATTCTCAAGGCGCAGAAGTGCTGCTGATGGATGTACCAATGTCTATGTGAGCTAGGGGCAAGGAGCAAGGAGCAAGTCGAAACTCAGCGATGATCCCGCAAAATGCAGGGCATTTGTAGCGGGAGAACAAGGAGTAGTTATAAATCTTCTAATCTTCTAAGCTCCTAATCTCCTAACCTAAGAACTCATAAGCATATAAGCTTACAAACCAACAAAACCAAAGTCCCAAATATGCTGGCGGAGAAAATTCCATCCAGCGGCAAGATTTTACTAAACATTTAACATTAACCATTCAACAATCAACATTAACCATTAATATGAGCGAAACACAGGAATTAACAAAAACAAAATGGGTCATAGATCCAGCACACAGCGAAGTTGGTTTTAAAGTAAGGCACTTGATGATCACCAACGTCAAGGGTGCATTTAAAGAATTTGACGCCAGCATCTACACGACTAACGAAGACTTTACAACCGCTGAAATCGATTTTTGGTTAAATCCGGCATCTGTCGATACCGGCGACGCTAAGCGTGACGCGCATCTGGTAGGTGCTGATTTCTTTGATACTGAAAATCATAAGCAGATCCACTTTACCTCTGATTTTGCGGTAGACAGGATCGACAACGATGGCAGCTATGAAATCTGGGGTGACCTGACCATCAAAGGCATTAAAAAACAGGTAAAATTAAGTATTGAATTTGGTGGTGTCATGAAGGATCCATGGGGAAATCATAAAGCCGGCATTACCGTCAATGGTAAAATCAACCGCACAGATTTTGGATTAAACTGGAATGCTGCTCTCGAGACAGGAGGTGTTTTGGTCAGTGAAGAGATCCGTATCTCCTGTGAGTTTCAGCTTGTGAGACAATCTTAAAGTCGACTTCGCAGTGATGAGAATGGAGCTATTCGTCTCAAGCATTTTATAGCTAGATTCTCATCACGGTGAAGGACTTTTCTTTTCATTTGTAGCAAATAAACCCTAACTTTAACATTGAGCGTTTGAAGCGTGGAGATTAGTAGAATTATAAATAATCAATAATGAAAATGTTGGATAAGAAAGTGGCCATCGTCACCGGTGGCGGCTCGGGTATTGGACGTGCTGTGGCTATCATTTATGCGCAGGAAGGAGCAAAAGTGGTTGTCGCTGATATCGACGAAAAAGGCGGAAATGAATCCGTCCAATTGATCAAAGAAAAAGGAGGTGATGCTATTTTTATCAAATCAGATTCCTCTTCAGCTGAAGAGAACCGATTACTTGTGGAACAAACGATAAAGCAATATGGGAAACTCGATATAGCATGTAATAATGCCGGTATCGGTGGCCCCATCGCGCTGACCGGTGAATATCCTGTCGACGGATGGGAAAAAGTAATAGGTGTTAATTTGTCAGGTGTATTTTATGGCATGCGCTACCAGATACCTGCCATGCTCGCAGCGGGTGGTGGTGTGGTCGTCAATATGGCCTCCATACTAGGAAATACAGGTACCCGGATGTCGCCTGCTTATGTCGCAGCAAAACACGGCGTGGTCGGACTAACTAAAGCAACAGCACTTGAATACGCTGACAAAAATATCAGGGTCAATGCAGTAGGCCCGGGTTATATTCATACCCCGCTCCTGACAAAAAATCTTACACCAGATATGATGAAAGGCCTAGCTGGAATGCACCCGATAGGCCGCCTTGGTGAATCTGAAGAAGTAGCCGAACTAGTCCTGTGGCTGAGTTCGTCCAAAGCATCTTTCGTGACAGGTTCTTATTACCCGGTGGATGGCGGATACCTTGCGCAATAATTTTTGCCAACCAATCTATTTGGCAAAAATGGAATAGCACTTGACAAAAAAGTAATACTTATGAAGTCTGGTGAGAATGCTCATCAGGCTTCATATGATTTTTAGAAATAGCATTGATCAATTAAAGATGGACAGAATAAAATTTCTTCAATCTCTCTCTTTAATACCTTTGGCAGGCGCAGCTATGAATCTCAAACATTTACATCAGATTACTGATCCGCTGGAGGCCTCTGAAAAAATGCCAATTCTATTCCTTGGTCATGGCAGTCCAATGAATGCTATCCAGGAAACTGAATTTTCTAAAGGCTGGAGAGCAATTGGCCAATCCATTCCACGACCGAATGCTATTCTCTGTATCTCTGCTCACTGGGAGACGAAAGGAACCTATGTGACTGCGATGGAGAAACCAAAAACCATCCACGACTTTGGTGGTTTCCCACAGGAATTATTTGATGTCCAATATCCTGCTCCAGGTAGTCCTTCGCTAGCTATGGATACAAAAAATACAATTACCACAACAACGGTGGGCCTTGATCAACAATGGGGACTTGATCATGGTTGTTGGAGTGTAGTCAAACATTTGTATCCTAAAGCAGACGTACCTGTGATTCAACTTAGCCTCGATTACACCAAAAATCCGCGGTTCCATTTTGAACTGGCCAAAGAACTGTCGACCCTTCGTAAAAAAGGTGTCCTGATCATAGGCAGTGGCAACATGGTACATAACCTAGGTATACTCGATTGGCAAAATCAACATAGTGGATTTGACTGGGCTATCGAAGCGAATACCACCATGAAAAACCTGATTACAAATGGAGACTTTACGCCATTGATCAATTATACTTCGCAGGGAAAAGCTTTTCAACTCTCCATCCCGACCCCTGAACATTTTCTGCCATTGTTATACACCCTGGGCCTGAAAGATGAAAAAGAACCCCTCTCCTTCTTCAACGACAAAACGATCATGGGATCGATATCGATGACGTCCTTCAGAGTTGGGTAAAAGGCGGAAGGGCGGAAAAATCTAGACTTGAGACGGAAGGCGGGAGACACGCGGATTTAAGTATTGCAGCCTGCGACTGCGGACTGCATACATTCACAACTCATACGTCGAATCAGCTCAGCTCAAGCTAGCCTCACAACTCACCCTTGACAAATGTCAATTCACAACTCACAACTCACAACTCACCATTCACAATTCACCTAAAAAATATCTTGTTTCGCACCTGAGTTTTTCTTAATTTCAGATTTTCATTTGAAATCTACAATCATGAAAAATCTTCTGTTTTGCCTACCCCTTTTCTTTCTACTTACTGCGTGTCAAAAACAACCATTAGCAACGGTTGAACAGAATGTCTACCTCACACCCGAAGTCATGTGTGGCACCGTCCAGTTCACCGATGGATGCGGTCCTGCGACGGATACCCTGATCCGATTCGGGATAGCCCTGATCCATCATATGACTTATGAAGATGCAGGCTACGCCTTTGGTCAGGTGATTAAAAAAGACCCTGATTGTTTCTGGGGTTACTGGGGCAAAGCCATGGCCTACATCCATCCGCTATGGCCCGATATGCTCACCGAAAAAGAAATGGAATCCGGACTGCAGCTTTCGCAAAAAGCAATGGCGCTTGCAAAAAATGAAAAGGAAAAACTCTATGGCGCAGCGCTGGCAGCCTTCTATGAAAAAAGCGATAAACCTAAATCAGAGCGCTTATTTGCTTTTCAACAAGGATGGGCTAAAGCAACAGCCCAATTGCCCGATGACCCGGAAGCCGCTTTGTTCAATGGGTTATTCAGACTGGCTACCGTTTCCCCTGCCGATAAGAGTTTCACTGTGCAGCGGGAAGTCGGCGAAATGGCAGAAAAATACATGGCCACCTATCCTGATCACCCCGGTGCTTTTCATTATGCCATCCATGCGTATGATGTTCCTCCGCTGGCAACAAGAGCGTTAGCGGTAGCAAGAAGTTATGGCAAAATCGCACCGGAGATTCCACATGCATTGCATATGCCATCGCATATTTTTACTCGCCTGGGCTATTGGCAGGAGTCTATAGAATGGAATGCAAGATCAGCAGCATCAGCTGTCCGACTTCCCTACAAGGATGGAGTATCTCCACATCTCTTTCATGCATTGGATTATGAAGTCTATGCTATGTTGCAACTAGGAAATGATGTGGGGGCACAGAAAATCGTTAATAGTATTGATACCATTTCTACCCCATTAAGTGTAGCGGCCACAACAGCCTATGCATTGGCCGCCATGCCTGCAAGAATAGCCCTTGAAGATCATCAATGGGCCGCTGCCGCAGCGCTTGCCCTTCCTGATACTTCGAAATTTGCTTGGAAGAAGTTTCCGCAATGGGAAGGGCTCATCCACTATGCAAAAGGTCTTGGCGCAGGGAGGAGTGGTAATAAAAAAGTGGCTGAGAGTTCCTTATTCAGGTTAACAACCTTGCAAACCCAACTTGGCAATACACCACAAACAAAATACTGGTACGACCAGATGGAAGCTCAAAAGACAACCATTACCGCCTGGATGACATTTGCCGATGGAAAGAAGGATGAAGCGTTAGTGTTGATGCGGAAAGCAGCTGATCTGGAAGATAGCACTGTCAAGAATCCTGTCTCTCCGGGCGAACTACTTCCTGCCCGAGAGCTATTAGGTGATATGCTCATGGAAATAAACAAACCTGTTGATGCAATTGCCGCATATGAGCAAAGTCTTGAAAACAGACCCAACCGATTTAACTCACTCTATGGTGCCGGTTATGCTGCGGAAAAAGCAGGCGACACAAAAAAGAAAACCTTGTACTATTCTCAATTACTGACCGTGGTTGGAACAACAGCTTCGACCCGTGAACAGCTGGATCATGCCAGAAAAGCTATGACTACGGGCTAGCAAAATGATTCATGGCTTCAGCAGGACCTTTCAAAAACAGTTCCTCTTCGTTTGTAGTAAGCTTGAAAAAGATTATTTTTCAAGCTTACATTATTTTGATTCCGCAACTATATGATTGAATATTCCATAGTTCAGACTGAAGAGGAATTAAAAGGCATACTCAGCCTTTTAGAAAGCAACCTGGCGATAAATGTTCCTGATGAAATAGAAGACAAAGAAGGCTTTCTGACCGTCGCGTATAGTTTTGCTGATCTCAAACAAATGCATGACATTGAACCCGGGATTATTGCACAAGTCAACAAGCAGGTTATTGCTTACGTGTTAGCATTGAATCCTGTCAATAAAACTGACTTCCCGACCCTTAAGCCACTGTTTGACCTCTTTGATATAATCATGTATGCAGGCAAGCCTGTAAGATCATATAATTACTTAATTATCGGACAGGCTTGCATTGATAAAAATTATCGGGGGAAAGGCGTCTTTAAAAAAATATATGCTGCCTACATCGACCGCTTCAAGAACAAATATGATTTTGCCATTTCAGAAATTGCCACCAGAAATAAACGTTCCATGAATGCGCACAGCCGTATCGGATTTATCCCTGTCCATCAATACACCGGTCCTGATGGTGTGGAATGGACGGTTGTCATCCTTGACTGGAAAAAACTATAATCTAATTCCTCCTCAGGTGCCGGTGTTGGTATCCTCACCAACAACCACCGGGATACCCATCTAGCTGGTGGTGGGGACACCAAGCCAGCGGCCTTTCGTTTGCTGACGCACGAAAAGCAAATCCCATCTAGCTGGTGGTGGGGACACCATGCCAGCGGCCTCTCGTTTGCTGACGCACGAAAAGCAAATCAACCTTTGGAGATTGAGGAAAATCATCTGGCAATGTGATACCCGTCACATTTATTTCCAGGATGGAGTCTTAATCTTGTATCAGAAAATAAAATTGTCAATACAGCCTTGTAGTGGTCCTATATTTTCTCTCTCCCACAAGAAGCCGGAGCATGCATTCCCTGAGGTTGTATGTATGTTCCGGCTTTCATTTTCAATGCAAATGAAAACTTTACAAATACTTGCACTACTTCTCTTTTTGTTCATTGGAACAGGCGCCTTATTCGGGGGATGGATACTGAAACGCAAATCCGTCTAGTCAGCACTTGAAATATGCATCATGCGCTCACCTCACTTCTACCTTCTAAATGCTCACTTAAAAATTCTATCTTTACTAGATAATGCTTTCTGAAGAGTAGCAATCATGTCCCTCGATTTGAACCTCAATAGCCGCAAGGTAAAATACTACTGGTTGTCGTTTACCAAGCACGATTTCAAAGCAAGTATAACTGTTTTTTTTGTTGCTCTTCCGCTTTGTCTTGGCGTTTCCCTGGCTTCAGGGACACCCGTCTACTCTGGTATATTAGCTGGAATCATCGGCGGTGTAGTAATCACCCTCATCAGCAAATCAGATCTCAGTGTCAGCGGTCCGGCAGCAGGACTCACAGCTATATGTGCCGCGGCCATCACAGAATTAGGGGCTATAGAAATATTTTTTTTATCCGTTGCCGTAGCTGGTCTCCTGCAAGCAATGATTGGCATTCTTAAGCTTGGTGGCTTCACCCATTTTATTCCCTCAGCCGTCATCAAAGGGATGCTCACCGCCATTGGCATCATCCTGATGTCTAAACAAATCCCACTCCTTGTAGGGTATAACCAACCCGATTTCTGGACCAATGAACTGTTTAATATCCTCACCTTTAAGAACGGCTTTAAAGATATAGACAACCTCTACTATCATACGTCTACAGGTGCGGTGACCATTTCGATCACTACGATGTTCATCCTGATCCTGTGGAAGCGATATCTGTCCGGCAAAGTCTCCTTCCTGCCAACCTCGTTTATCACGGTCTTATCCGGCATACTCCTGGCGATGGGATTCAATCACCTCTTTCCTGATCACGCCATCAATGCATCACAGTTTGTCAACATACCCCATGATGTTATTTCCCAAATCAAAGTCGTTGATTTTACACCTCTCTTCAGCGATGCAGCTATCTGGCGTAATGCTATCGTGATTTGCTTTGTGGCATCCCTTGAAACACTCCTGAGCGTCACCGCGATCGACAAACTCGATCCATACAATCGCATTACTCCGCAAAACAGGGAATTGGTCGCGCAAGGGACCGGAAATTTCCTTTGCGGAATGCTGGGAGGACTTCCCATCACGGCAGTGATCGTCCGAAGTTCTGCCAATGCGGAAGCAGGAGCAAAAACAAAACTTTCTTCGTTTACGCACGGCTTATGGCTGACCCTGGCCGTCTTAGTGGCCGTCCCACTGATCAACCTCATACCCTATTGTGTACTGGCTGTAATCCTACTGCGAACTGGCTACAATCTGGCCAAGCCAAAAATGGTCTTTGCCATATACCGCCAAGGCAAGGAACAATTCCTACCGTTTATGGTGACCGTGATTGCCATCCTGGCCACGGACTTACTCATCGGTGTGGTCATCGGCGTGGTCTATGCTATCTATTTCCTGATCAAGCATACACTCAAAGCAGGCTATTTTATGAAAGAAACGTATGTGGGCCATATCAAACATTACTCCATCGAGCTGGCACTCAACGTAAGTTTTATAAATAAAAAACGTATCATGGAGATGTTAGATACGCTTCCGGAATACGCCGAAGTAGAAATAAAAGGTACCAACAGTGTGTATATCGATAACGATATTCTCGAAATATTCCACGACTTCAAATCAAAAGCACACCGCAAACACATCGCCCTGACCCTAATCAATATTCCGGATGTAGAAACGATTGAACTACATTGAGCTACGGCAATGTGTGATATGCCATACCCCCTACCCCCTGAAAGGGGGCATTGATGATTGCTTAGGTATCAGCTTAGAAGTTTAGAAGTTTAGAAGTTTATTTTAGTTTAACCTGTTCACCATTTAAACATTTAACCATTAAACATTTACCGATTACTGACTACCGACTACTGATTACCGATTACTGACTACCGACTACTGACTACTGATTTCAATTTACCATTTAACATTTATCAGATCGAACAATGCCCCAGAAACTAAACCTTCCCGCTACCCTAACTGGACTGACCGATGTTGAGGTGCTGGAATCCCGTCAAAAGTATGGGTCTAATCTGCAGCAACAACGTGTAGAGAGCACTTGGTGGAGAATGCTCCTGGAGATCGTCCGTGAACCCATGTTGCTACTCCTTATCATTATCTCGGTCATCTACCTCGTCCTCGAACAATATGGAGAAGCGTGGTTTATGATGGCCGCTATCGTCATTGTATCAGGTATCTCCTTTTACCAGGACAATCGCAGCCGCAAGGCACTAGAAGCGCTCGAAGCACTCAACACACCTTTAAGTAGAGTGATCCGTCAGGGCATACCACAGTCCGTCCACACCTCCGAAATTGTTCCGGGTGATCTTGTCATTGCTGAAGAAGGTGCCACCATCAATGCAGATGGTAGCATCGTACATAGCAATGATTTTTCTGTCAATGAATCTACCCTTACCGGAGAAGCCCAGGCGATATACAAATCAACCGCCAGTGATGATCCAAGGGTTTTCAGCGGAACACTTGCATCCTCAGGACTCGCAGTATTTAAAGTTGAAAAAACCGGCACCTCCACCCGAGTAGGTCAGATCGGCAAATCGATTGCCGATATTAAAGAGGAGCCTACTCCACTCCAAAAACAAATAGAAGCTTTCGTGAAGGGCATGGCACTCATCGGCATCCTAGTTTTCTTGCTGGTGTGGGCCGTTCAATATATGGAAAGCAAAAATCTGCTGGCCAGCCTGTTGAAAGGACTGACTCTCGCCATGTCTATATTGCCTGAGGAAATTCCGGTTGCCTTTACCACCTTTATGGCCCTGGGCTCCAGAAGGCTGATGAAGGAAGGCATCATCGTCAAAAAAACCAGAACAGTTGAAACCCTTGGAAGCGCGACGGTGATTTGTGCCGACAAGACCGGTACGATTACTGAAAATAATATGAGCCTGCAGAGCGTGTATGCATTCAGTAATCTTCAGCTGTATACTGGTGATAAGCCGTATGACCAGGAAGCGCTTGTGGTCATCGAAACAGCCATGTGGGCCAGCGAGCCGGTGCCTTTCGACCCGATGGAAAAAACACTTCATCAGGTGTATGAAGAGTATATCCCCGAGGATCAACGGAAGCTCTTTTCAATGGTGCATGAATATCCGTTGGAAGGTGTACCCCCCATGATGACCCACATCTTTGAAAACAAGGCCGGTGTCAGGATTATTGCAGCTAAAGGAGCCCCCGAAGCTATACTGAAACTATGTCATCTTCCCGATGGCCAGCTGCAGGAAGTTCAAGCTATTATTAATGAACTGGCGCTTCAGGGATATCGGATACTTGGTGTTGCCTCTGCAGCTCATACAGGTGATGACTTTCCCTCTGATCAGCATTCATTTTCATTCCGGTTTATAGGGCTTGTCGTTTTTTATGATCCACCAAAACCGGGAATTGAAAACGTCTTCAAGAAATTTTATGAAGCAGGCATAGACGTCAAAATCATAACCGGTGACAATCCATTGACGACAAAAGCTATTGCAAGTAATGCAGGTATAAAGAATGCGGATCAGCCTATCGATGGAGAAGCATTGATGAAGCTGAAGGAGGAAGACTTTCAAAAGGCGCTTCGTCATTATTCACTCTTTACACGAATGTTCCCTGAAGCCAAGTTAGCAGCTATCAATGGATTAAAAAAAGATAACCAGGTGGTGGCCATGATAGGGGATGGCGTCAATGATGGTCCTGCGTTAAAGGCAGCACATATCGGGATAGCCATGGGGCAGCGCGGAACAGAAATGGCCAAAAGCGCTGCAGCCCTGATTCTCATGAACGATGATCTCTCGAAAATGGTGGATGCCATTGCTACCGGTCGCCGGATCTACAGCAACCTGAAAAAGGCGATTCAATACATCATCTCCATTCATATACCGATCATCCTCACCGTTTCACTCCCGCTGTTTTTAGGTTGGATATACCCTGATATTTTTACACCGGTGCATATCATCTTCCTTGAGCTGGTCATGGGGCCCACATGCTCTATCGTTTTCGAAAACGAACCAATGGAAAAAAATACCATGCAACAGCAGCCGAGGCCGATGACAGAGACTTTTCTCAACTGGCGAGAGTTGGGCATGAGTATACTTCAGGGTCTGATGATCACACTGGGGGTATTGTTTATGTATCAGTTCACCCTGCAGCATGGCGGCAATGAAGCACAGGTCCGCACTATGGTATTCAGCACCCTGATCTTTGCCAACATCTTCCTGACGCTGGTCAACCGGTCATTTTACTTTTCATTTGTGACCACCTTGCGTTACAAGAATGATTTATTACTTGGGATCATTATGATCACCCTGGCCATTCTCGCGACAATGTTATATGTAGATCCGGTCGCTGTGTTTTTTCAACTGGTCCATCCCGAACCCAAAGACATCGGTCTATGCGCAGGGATTGCTTTTGTAAGTGTCTTTTGGTTTGAAGTAGTTAAGATATGGCGGAGAAGCATGCATGTGCGTTCACTAAAGATAAATCAGCACGGACATAAAGTAAGAAATTCAGGCTGACATAACCAGGTAGCCTAGCCAACTATTCAACTTAGTGGATGGCTAATCTGATAGCCCGGCTCACCGGGGTGTGAATAATCATCAAAGGTACAGTTGGATTTTGCAATGCTTTTTTAGTCACACTGGAGTGGGTTATGTTTTCCATAAACGTGCGGTGATGCGATATCAGGATCACCATGGCCGCTCTTGCCTCCACCGCATATGTATAGAGGGCCTCATGAATCTTCATCTCGCCCGGTTGAAAGGACCTGATATTAAATCCGGTTAATTGATGACGATTGATTACCAGTTTTTCATAAAGCCTCGACTTTAGGACTTCAAACTGATGGTGATCATCCGTCACATGCACAAAATCGTAGAACATGTTATAATTAGACCCGAAGGATAAAATATATTCAAGGGTACCCTCTGTCATCAATTCCTCTGTGAAACCAACTACCACCTTGCCGGGAAATTTTATTTCCGTCTGAGGAGGTACCACGATAACCGGTTTATTACTATACCGACTGACACCAGAGGATACAGTACCAAACAACCGGCGTATTGCATTATCTGTAGCCCTTGTGGCCATGACCATCAGCTCGAAATGACCCCGATCCAGCAACTCAATTAAACTGCTCATGGTTTCACCCACTTCCAGATGTGCTTTCACATGCACATTGATACCTTTGGTTGCATGCTCTGCATTCAGGGTATCCACCAATTCCAGCAGTCCTTTATTGGCATCCTGCAGGAACTGAACATCCAGCGCACCGGCCGAGATAGGGTCATACAGGGTCTGGTGCACATGAGCCAAGGTCAGGCTATAGCCCAAATAATGCGCCATCATCCCTGCATAGGCTATAGCAAGTCTGCTTTCGTCTGAAAAATCAACCGAGACTAAAATGGAATTGATATGCTCACTCAGGATATAATCCATCACATGAGCTACAGTCTCATCAACGTCTCCGTCATGAGGATGCTGGATCACTTTCTGTCCGATCCGAAAGGCAGGCACTGACGCCAGTCCGGCTTTGATAAACTGATCTACATGATTTATTTCAATGATTGTATAGGGCAAATGATGAACTGCCAGGACTTCTTCAAGTTTCTTTTTCAATGTGCTACCGGTAAATCCCCGGATACTATACAATTCAATATTCATTCTGGTGGTCAGCTTTTACGGTTTTACAATCACCCTAACTTGCTTTGATTCTGGCATTATCTTCTTCCACCAGCATCCTGATGATATCAAAAGTGGTAATCATGCCCACTAACTCACCATTGTCTACGATTGGAATAGCATGGAAAAGATTCTCTGCAAAAATCTGCAGCGCCACATTCAACCGCTCAGAAGATTCAAGCGTTGCAATGCCCGTCGTCATTATATCTTCGACTGTGTAGTGGTGCAGCCTGCTGTTTTCTACCAGCTTTTCATAGGGTGTTAATTCAATTCCCCTTAGAAAATGCATAAAATCAGTTTTACTGATCAGGCCTACCAGGGTTGTATATCTCACCACAGGGATGTGATGGATGCGTTGCGAATCGAAGATTTCCTTGACAACTGACATCTTGTCTCCCGGCACTACGGTAACCAACTTTCTTGTCATAAACTTTGAAACAGGTGAGGTAAAATCCATTTGGTTTGTTGATTTTGGTATTAAAGGATGTCCATTTTAACAAATGGGGATATCTATGAATATGATTATTAATTTATTATACAAGTGTTTTTTCTATAATATGATATCAGCACTGGAACCGAGCTGTTGGATGGCTGCTCTTTTGAACTTATTATACTGTGTATCTAAAGTAGTCTAACACTTACATAAAGGTATTTGCTATCAACAGCAGGTAAAATGACACGGGTCACTAATGAAATTGATACTGGTCAGCATATGCCGCCGACGATACTTGTGATATCTTAGTCCCATGTCTTTGTCGTTCCAGTTCCCCGTCATCAATCCCAATGATGTCCTTCAATCGATTGTGGAAACAGCCATTGATGGTATCCTGCTCATCGACACGTCAGGCAATGTGCTCATGGTCAATTCGGCCGTCACAAAGCTCTTCGGGTATGCCCCTGAAGAATTATTAGGCAGGAACGTTTCCATCCTGATGCCTTCTCCTCACCGTCAGTCTCATGACGGATACATTCACAATTACCTCGACACCGGGATTAAAAAAATAATCGGTATTGGCAGGGAGATTGAAGGGCGGCGAAAAGACGGCACCCTTTTCCCAGCAAGGTTGGCTGTGAGTGAGATCATCATCGGTGAGGAACACTACTTTACCGGAATCATCCAGGACCTCACGACAATGAAAGCCGTCCAGTTGGAGATCATCAAGCTCAATCATGAACTTGAAGAAATGGTCAATGAGCGGACTTTAGAATTGCAGGAGGCTGTGAATCTTCTGCTGGACACCAACCAGCAACTTAATCAGTCGATAGAGAAACATAAATCATATGAACTGGCTTTACTGGCGACCAGGGATGAACTGCGAAAATCGCTCGAAAAAGAAAAAGAACTCAACCTGCTTAAATCAAGGTTTGTCTCCATGGCATCCCATGAGTTTAAGACCCCGCTGAGCAGTATCCTTTCATCGGCAGCCCTGATCTCAAAGTATGTGACTACTGATCAGGTAGCTGACCGGAGCAGGCATGTAGACAGAATAAAATCAAGTGTAACCCATCTCAATAATATCCTGATGGACTTTCTGTCTATCACCCGTCTGGAAGAAGGCCAGTTTGTGCCGGTCATATCAAGGTTCTCCCTCTTATCCCTGCTGGAGGAGCTAAAGGCCGAAGCTGAAAGTCTCTTAAAGAAAGATCAGCAACTTAATTGTGAGCACGAATTCGATGATCTGGAGATGAAGTCAGATAAAAATATCCTTCGAAATATCCTTTACAATCTGGTTTCCAACGCTGTTAAGTATTCGGATGAAGGGAAAAAAATAACCTGCCGCATTGCCCTCGATGACGAGTTCTTCAGGATTGAGATCGCTGATCAAGGCATGGGGATACCTCTGGAGGATCAAAAACACATCGGCTCGAGGTTTTTCAGAGCCTCCAATGTGGTCAATGTGCCGGGAACAGGACTCGGTTTGAATATAGTCTTATCTTATCTTCACACTTTGAAAGGCACATTATCCTTTGAAAGCGAACTCGGAAAAGGCACCACTTTTATCATCACTTTACCTATCAGTTATGAAAATTAAAATCCTGATCATTGAAGATAATCACGATGTCAGGGAAAACCTGAGTGAATTGCTAACCTTGTCGGGATACGAGACCCTTACGGCCATGAATGGAAAACTCGGCGTGGAAGCTGCCATGACTTTTATCCCAGACCTTATCCTTTGTGACATCATGATGCCCGAAATGGACGGATATGCGGTGTTGCGAATTCTTTCCAAAAATGAAATGCTGGCAGACATCCCCTTTATTTTCCTGACTGCAAAAACCGAACTGACTGATGTGCGGAGAGGTATGACCCTCGGGGCCGATGACTACATCACCAAACCATTTGATGATGTTGAACTCCTGGACACTATTGAAATGCGACTGAAGAAGCATAAAAACAATGCTTCAGGTGCCAGTGCTTCTCCATCTATTATCAATTTATTGACGGGAGATCAGATCATACGCTCTCTCCCTGAATCCCTCATGGATGGAGAACCCCGCCTTATTCGGAAAAAAGACTTGCTCTTTGCGGAAGGTCAGACCTGCCGTTATGTATTTGTGATAAAATCAGGCAGGGCCATCGCCACGAAGATTGATAACTATGCTAAAGAAGTGGTGACCAGGCTATACCAGTATCCAGCCATTATCGGTGTTGCATCAGCATTTGCCGGAACAAAATATCAGGAGACTGTCAAAGCATTTGAAGATCTGGAAGTGATACCGGTCAAAAAAGAAGAGTTTATTTCGTATGTACTCCATGATCCTTCTGCCGCCTATTATTTTCTTCAGCAGATGGCGTCCTATCAGGTACAAGCAGATGAGAAATTGTTGCTCCAGGCATTTGGTTCCGTCCGCATGAAGCTTGCAGCAACATTAGTTGACCTGTATGCCTTTTATTCGGAAAATGATTCAGCCGTCATACCAGTAGCCCGTGAGGACCTGGCAAGCATGGCCGGAACAGCTAAAGAAACGATCATACGATGTCTTTCTGAATTTAAAGAGGAAGGTCTTGTCTCCATTCAGGGTTCTGATATCATCATTCACGCCGTACAGAAACTAGCTGATTTGCGATACTAACCCCTAATGCAAAGCTAAGAGTGGAATATCTGTATGATAAGCAATACGTCTGGCGATGCTGTATGAAAACAACTCTTTCAGCATTCGTTGCTGTTGTACGCGCATGATCACGATATCAATCTGATTGAATTTCATAAACTCGAGAATCCCCTTTTCTACATCCAGATCATAGTGAACATGAAAAGTGATATCGGTTTGATGCTTAAATGCCTCCTTATATTCCAGCAACTTTACTTTCGTTTTTTCAGGATCATACACATCAATGTGCAGGCAATAAAGATGGCCTTTTAGTCTGCGGGTGATGGCTAGTGATTTCTCGATAAGGTCCATCTCCTCTGTTTTATATTCAAGGGTCAAACCTATCTTCAGAATCCCCTTATAATTGGCTGTATCCGGCACCATGAATACCGGACAGGTAGCTTTCTCAATGACCTTTGCTGCCACACTGCCAAAAAAAATCTCCTTTAGACCCCTGGCACCGGTGGTGCCTATAACGATGATATCGGCATTCGATCCTTTTGCTTCGTCGAGAATCGCTTCCACCACAAAATCCGACTCGTTAAGGGAATAATTGACGTCAATGTGCTCCAGTCTGTTTTCAGTAGCTATCCGTTTAAATGCCTCGATCTCCTTTCTGAAGCGTTCGAATTCACCGATCGTTATTTTATCATTGACACTGTCCATATTTGTTGACTCCTCCACCCAGCTGTGAACCTGAAGAACCTCATATACATGCATGACAGTTATGTTGGCTTCAAGTTGTTCCGCTAGTTTCAATGCGTATACGTACGCATTTTCAGCGGCGTTCGAGAAATCTGTAGGCAGTAAGATTTTCATGAGGATGCATTTTCAACGCTGAATTGTTTTCACTTCATCAAAAGCATACCTGAGCAGGTCCAATGGCGTAATCATACCAACTAATTGGTCAAGATCATTGACAACGGGCAGGGCATGAAACATATTTTCCTTAAACAGGTCCACTGCAATCGTAGCGGAATCCGTATCCTTTAATTTGACAAGTGACTTTGTCATAATTTCAGCGGCCAGAATGGTGGAGAAAATCTGCCGATTGCTCTCTAGTGCTTTCTCGGAATGGAACAAGGTAAAGTGATGTTCCATCCGGTGAATATCCCCCTTGCTGATGATGCCCAGGATTTTTTTACCCTCTACCACCGGAATATGCTGGATATGGTTGGCTATCAATTTGTGTCTTACGGCATCAATGGTCTCATCCGGATCTGCCGTGATGAGATCAATGGTCATAATGTGCTTTACTTCAATCCTCTTATCCATTTGCGATCAATTTGAAAGTGAGACTATACAACAACATACAGGATTAAAAGGATTCCTGATATGCGTAGTTTAACAAATCATGTGTGGTAACGATTCCCACCAATTCTCCATCCTCTACGACAGGAAGTGCGTGTAAAGCATTTGCCCTGAAGATATCCGCAGCCAAGCCAATCGTATCAGCAGGCTCGATGATCAATGGCTCGTGGGTCATGATATCTTCCACTACCAAATCCTTGTACATGTCCTGGCATATCGTTTCACCTGACCACGTGGTCGCCAGCATATGCCGGATCTTGAGATAATCGGTCTTGGAAACAATCCCTACCAGCTTGTTATGGTCGACAACAGGGATATGATGAAAACTGTTCTTTTCAAAAAGTTGATGCACCAGATCAATAGGATCATTAGGTTTAATAATGACGACGGTGCGGGTCATAATCGTTGAAACTGGTTTACTGGAATCCATGTCGTTTTTCTGTAAAATTACGGTATGTCCCTAAATTAAAAAACCGGGGCCCGTCACCGAACCCCGGCATTTGAAATCACACCACTTTTATCGTCTTCACCTTTTCAGGAATCTTTGCCATTTTGGGCACTTTCATTTCCAGAATCCCGTTTTCATAATGCGCAGCAATTTGATCTGCCATTATATTTTCCGGTAGCCAGAATGATCTTTTGAAATTGCGATAGCTGAATTCCAAACGTTTGAAATTTTCAGTTTTTTCTTCTTTCTTTTCCTCTGCAGTAGCACTGATCATCAGGACTCCTCGATCTACCTCAACCTTGAAATCTTCCCTCTTCATACCCGGAGCCGCTACCTCAATGATGAAAAAATCTTTTTCATCTTTGACATTTACAGCAGGGACATCATTGTTCATATCCCAATTCCAGTTTTTGAGAAAATCCTCAGTCTCTGTAAAGAAGTTTTCAACCCAGTTCCTTTTCCCCATCAGTTTTGCCGGTTCATTCCATTTAATGAGTGACATGGCGTTTAAATTTTAGAAGGTTAAATAAAACATGTTTGATGTCCCAAATCTGCGGGAATTCGCAACGCTTTGAAATGACATGGATCAGTCGTATAGATGATCTAAAACGGAACAGATTGAATCAAAGGAGGGGGCAATGGACAATTTGGTATTAGGTAAAAGGGAACTATGCAAAGACGCAATATGCAGAGATGCAAAAAATAGAGATGCAAAAAATCGCGTCTCTACATTTGAACCTTACCTTAGCCTTAGTCTTTCATTAAGAGAGTCCAGTTATATTCCCATCATTATCGATATCCATCCCTTCCGCAGCAGGCACAGAAGGTAATCCCGGCATGCGCATCATTTCACCCATGATAGGGATGACAAAACCAGCACCCGCGGCCACTTCAAACTCCCTGACAGTGATGCTGAAGTTGGTCGGCCTGCCAACTTTCCTTTCGTCATCTGAAAAGGATTTTTGTGTTTTGGCAACACAGATTGGAAATTTATCAAATCCCAGTTTTGCATATTCCCGTAACTGCGACTTTGCCTTGGGCGAATATTCTACCTCGGAAGCACCATAGATTTCTGTTGCCACCCTATTGATTTTTTCTTCGATGGTCAAGCTCCAGTCATATAATGGATGATATTGATTGACACCGGAGGCTATCATGTCCACAACTGCCTGAGCAAGTTCTTTTGTGCCTTCACCACCTTTAGCCCAGCCTTTGGATAGCAGAGCCTTTGTGCCCAATGTCTGACATCTTTCCTTTACGTAGGCCACTTCTTCATCGCTGTCTGAAATGAAACTGTTAATCGCCACGACCGGGGTGAGGCCAAATTTTTTGCAGTTTTCAATATGCTTTTCAAGATTCTCAAATCCTTTCTTCACCCTCGTCAGATCAGGTGTATTGTACTCTTCTTTTTTAGCCCCACCATGATGGCGTAGTGCACGTATCGTAGCGACCAATACAATGGCCTTTGGCTTGAGACCTGCAACAGGACATTTCAAATCAAGGAATTTTTCTGCACCAAGATCGGCGCCAAATCCTGCTTCGGTCACTACATAATCACAAAGGGACATGGCCGTCTTGGTCGCAATGATCGAATTGGTGCCCTGTGCTATATTGGCAAATGGTCCTCCGTGTATGATCGCCGGATTACCTTCAAGCGTTTGTACGAGATTGGGCTTGATAGCATCCTTTAGCAACATCGCCATCGGTCCCTGAGCATTTAATTCGCGGGCGTAGACTGGTTTCTTGTCATTCGTGTACCCGATAAATATGCTCCCCAATCTATTTTTTAAGTCCTCAAAATTTTTGGAGAGACAAATGATGGCCATCACCTCTGAGGCAGCGGTGATATTGAAGCCATCTTCCCTCATGATTCCGTTAGCAGAGCCGCCGATGCCAATAATGATATGACGCAGCGCCCGGTCATTCATATCCATCACCCGCTTCCAGACGATCGTACGTGGATCGATATCGAGTTCTTTAGTTTTGTATTGCAGTCTGTTATCAATCAATGCGGACAGCAGATTATTTGCCTTTTCTATAGCTGAAAAGTCACCGGTAAAATGCAGGTTGATATCCACCATCGGTATGACTTGCGAATAACCACCGCCGGCTGCTCCGCCCTTGATCCCAAATACAGGCCCGAGAGAAGGCTCTCGCAGCGCCACACCGGCTTTCTTACCTAACTTATTTAAACCATCACACAAACCGATCGAAACGGTAGTCTTTCCTTCACCCGCAGGTGTCGGGCTGATCGCTGTCACAAGGATCAGATTGCTCCTCTCAATTTTCTCTTCATCAATGAGTGTGAGCGGAAGCTTGGCTTTATATTTTCCATAGTATTCCAGGTCATCTTCGGGAATGCCTAGTTTATCTGCAATGGTCTTTATATGCCGAATAGGGGCACTCTGGGCTATTTCGAGGTCAATATTGACCTCTTTTGCTGCGGTCTGGTTTGTCATATGATTTGATGTTATGTCCAGTCGTAAGCAAACTCCTTGCCAGTACCGAACAATCCGGGAAAAATACAATTTACATCTACATTACAGGCTATCCGATCACTTTTTTACCATCAGTTACCTGAAACTCAGACTGCTTAAACGAAAAGAAGGCAGTTTATGAGAAAACTGCCTTCTTGAAATAAAACCTTGAAATATTGCTACACTTGAATTCTCCAGGGTGCTTTGTCGTCTGCGCGTACTGTGCAAACTGACCCTTCTTTTATGCACCTCGTAGACTACACACCTAATTCCAGATGCGTGTAATATTAAATCCAATGAGGAATTCTCCATCCTCAAAGTTGTTAGAATTGAACATATTGTTAGCCTGTGGTACTATGTTGTAATAGTTTCCCGCAAAGATCTGGAAGGTATGAGAACTCGTACCCAATTCCAAACCAAAAGAAATATTAGGATTTGGATTGTTGGTGTAATGTTGTGTAATTGGTTGATCATAGTTAGCAATAATGGATATAGTATTGCTTACTTTATACCGGCCAGCCACTGCAATAGCAAAATGATTGTTCTCCATAGTTCCCTGTATTTCATCGTTCTCATCATAGTAGCCTTCTACGGCGTTAAAATGTGAGAGGCTTGGGGAAACCTGCACAGAGAAATCCTCAGTGACCTTTCTGGCGATGATCAACTGATTGAAATAGGAATATCGGTCAGAGCTATTGGCAAAATTTTCCACCTTACGCGTATCAATAGCCACGTTGCCATAATACGTCAGGCTGATAGGCCATCCACCTTTACGCGCTTGCTTTACCAAAGCATATTTAACATCAAAATCCCAGGTATTGTGATATTTGGTAAAACCAAATCCGACCATCAGTTTCTCGACCGGGGTATAACCGAAACCCAAACGAATATTAGATGGGGCATACAGACCCCAGAAATCCTCATATCCATTCTCAACCGTTCCAAACCGGTGCTGGATGGCAAAGTCAAAGGATCCTTTGACAGGCACCATGACCGTCTGGTTGTCAATCAGCCAGTTTCCCAGAAACGTGTTTTTTACAGGCCGTAAATCTTTACCGCCCATCGTATCACTTACCATATCATCTTGCGCAATGGCAGGAACAAGAATCCCGACACACATCAGAACAACAGCAAGCAAATAGTGAAGTGATTTTATATTAATTTTCATGATATACATATTTATCTTGGTTATTAGTTTTCAAGTGCCCCTTGTTGTATCCAGGCAAGCACGATAGATGTATTAAGCGCATCTGAACCTGAGGGCGGCATAGGTACCGCCTCAAGCCCTTTCATCCAGCGGTATAACTCACTTTCCTCCGGCGCCCCCGTGTTAATGTAACCAACAGTGGTTAAGGAAATATATGCATTGGCCGGGGATAGATCCGGTTTAATGCCTCCTGGGTTATGGCACCCGGAAGTGTTGCAGTCCGCATTGAAAATGGGAATGACATCACCGGTAAAACTCACTTCTCCCGTAAAGTCCCCAGCCGGATAGATTACAGCATCGTTGTAACATCCCCAACCTGCAAAGAGGGTAAACGCGAGCATGACCGTGAGCATTTGAAATCGTGATTTTTTCATCACATACATAATTAAGAGATTAGTAAATACAGATTCTTCAAAACAGATTGTCAGCTCTGCCTGTGACAGAGCTGACGATGTATTTACTTCTTGAATTTTAAGAGCAGGTTAGACTTAATGGAATGTGCTATCTGCGCATTTTCAAATACGGCAAATCCAAAATACTGATCGCTGAGGGAAGCAAAATCAATATCATAGGTATTATCCGCCGTTGTTAACGCCCTGGAGATTTCGAGTACCCATCCAGTGCCGGTATAGTTAGACCTGCAGCTAATATCACCTTGTGAGCCACCATATCCTCCGTCTTTAAGAACGACCCCGGCAACTGCCTTTGTACCTAATCCAGCACCCTTTCTCTGAAATTCGACATCCGTGTTAGGATCAATTGTTGTCCCATCACTCAAGGTAAGAACACCATTTGCATCAACGGCTGTAACTAATTTAGCAACACCACCGGCTGCAAATTGAGATTCAAGGATCCAGTAATAATTTGCCCCAGGATTAGGAATAACATACTTGGGCACATTGATGTCTGCTGTTCCATTGTTGAGTTTTTGTGTATTGCTATAATACACATCAGTACCACCAACATCCCCTTTTCTCCCATTCGGATAGGTATTATCCTGAAACTGGTCGTGAATCTGGTATCCCGCGTTTACACCACCCCGCACTGACTTCCAATGCCACATGTCAATTTTCTCAGTAGGATAATTGGTATAGTGGCGGCTTGATCCATCAGCTGCTGGCAGCCCGGTATGACATGACTTATAGCATGTTCCGCTGTTCCAACCACTGACGGAATTATTAATATTCCACAGCATTGCTACTTTATCCTCATAGAACGGAACCCTTGTGCTTCCACCATTTGTTGCAGCATCAAAATCATAAGTACCCTTTTCCTGTACCCAAAGCTTTGATGTAGGGTTGAAATACCATGGCTGACGCGCAAGTGACTGTGTTGGGTCCGCCCATTCGGCAAGGAAATAAATATTTGATTCATCATATGCGGAGCGCAGGGTTACGGATGGGATAATATTTCCTATATACCCCCTGAAAATATCACCGGTAACTTCCGGTACCACCGTGCTGAATTCCAGCTTAGGTGCATCCGCCCATATAGCATCAATAGTGCCATCGATCACTGGAGGTGTCGTAACGGGAATAGATTCCAGGTTTTGGCCACTGATTGTAGGTGTATCGATTACAGTATCATCATTGGTACAACTCGCGAAATAAAGAGATGCCATTCCGGCAAAGACCATGATAAACAGGACCGTTTTCATTTGATTTAGGTGCAAGTTCATTGATTTATAATTTAATTGTTAATAAATAATTAATACTATTCACTAACAAATGTAAACGCACCCCATATGGAAGGTTATGATCTTCATCATCTATACCAATGATCTTAATTACATGTATATCCTGTACATAAAACCCTGACAGGTATAAAAATAATCTGCAGCAGGTGTTTATATACGCAACAACACCTTAATGTTTAGAAAATATATTAAATGGAGGTTACAACCAAATAGTAATCTCTTTTCGGAGTTATCAGAAAACAACTGGGGACTAATAACCTGGCTATAGGGATAGCTTATTATAAAAAAAACCTAAAATTAAAAGCGATTTATTGGCTTATGGCTACAATGCCTTAATGCTTTGATTTTCAAAATTTGGTATCCGCTATTCAAGGAACCTTCCATCCCTGTAGATCAATTTCCCATCCGCATAGATCTCTCCTCCATTCTTCATATTGGAAATCATGTCCCAATGCACTGAGGATTGATTCTTTCCACCGGTTTGCAGATAAGATTGACCGACAGCCATATGGATGCTGCCCCCGATTTTTTCATCGAAGAGAATATTTCGTGTTGCACGTTGTATCCGGTAATTAGTACCAATCGCTACCTCGCCAAAATAACGTGAACCATCTATGGCAAATACCTGATCAAGCACTTGCTGCCCCTCCTCTGCTTCCCATTTCACCACCTGACCTTTTTCAACTGTGAGCGTGATACCACGCACATCATGCCCACTGTAAACAGATGGAAAATCAAAATGAACTACACCTTCTACACTATCTTCTATAGGCCCGGTAAAGACTTCTCCTGACGGCATGTTAGCACGTCCATCGCTATTGATCCAGATACGGTCTTTGACCGAAAATCGGATATCTGTTTTTTCATTTTTGTACGTGATCTGATCGCAGGTATTTAGAAAGTCAACATAGCGTTGTTGTGTTTTCCTCACCTCCAGCCAAGCAGCAACAGGATCATCTTCATCGAGACGACATGCTGCAAATACAAACTGAGCATACTCTTCAAGCGTCATACCGGCTGCAGCCGCTGATGCCTCTGTAGGATATTGACAGAGGCTACGTACCAAAGTCTTATCCGCAGTTCTGGAAAAATAAAACTGATTGGCCTTTGCACCTGCTGCTGCTCTCCTTTTCTTTTGTTCAGGCGTTGCAGGCAGATCCTCATGAAGGTCGTATGGCGCGCGGATCGCAAGGTAGGCATCAAAATGCTCCATGGCATATAGATGAAAAGCCGACTCCATGTCAAGCACCGGTCCCTTTGCTTCGAGCCAATATACAAATGCTTTGTCGCGAAAACTCAGGTCGTACTCTACAGCCACGCCGGACTTCGTAGCTTCACGATGAATCTCCAATAATAAAGGCTCTGCCAGAAATGTACTGGAGACAAACAACCGCTGTCCTTCCTTGATCTGAAGGCAATAATGTAAAAGGAGATCTGCATATTTCTGCAGCAACACCCCGTCAGGTGTATAGGAATGTTTCATGCTATTTACTTTACCACTCTTTTGGACGATAGGGATACCGCAGTTCGTAGGCATTATTGATACTGACCGTGAGCATTTCACGCAATTTGTCAATGTTTTCGCCGGTCACTGCGGAGATTAAGATGGTTTCGACGCTGAACTCGTTTCTTAATCTATCCTGGATCTCTTCTTCAATCTGCCCCTTGATATCATCTTCCAGGAAGGCATCAAAGTTGAATTTGCGGTACTGATCTATTTTATTGAGCACCATGATCGTGGGCTTCTGCTCTACTTTGATCTCCAGCAGGGTCTGGTTTACCGCACTGATGTGATCCTCATATTGTGGATGCGAGATATCGACTACATGCAATAATATATCAGCTTCGTGTACTTCATCCAGCGTGGATTTAAAACTCTCCACCAAATGGTGAGGTAGTTTACGAATAAATCCCACGGTATCACTCAGTAAAAAGGGCATGGTACCAAAGACAATCTTTCGCACGGTCGTGTCCAGGGTGGCAAATAATTTATTCTCTACAAAAACCTCACTCTTACTCAACACATTCATCAAGGTCGATTTACCAACATTCGTATAGCCAATCAAGGAAACACGAATGAGTTCTCCCCTGCCTTTCCGCTGGGTGATGCTTTGCTGATCTATCTTCTCCAGTTTCTTTTTCAGCAAAGCGATCTTATCGCGTACGATACGACGGTCAGTCTCGATCTCCTGCTCACCGGGACCACGCATCCCGATACCCCCGCGCTGTCTTTCAAGGTGAGACCAGAGTCCACGCAGACGAGGCAACAAATATTGTAACTGAGCTAACTCAACTTGAGTGCGCGCCTGAGCTGTCTGAGCCCTGGCGGCAAAAATATCTAGGATCAGGCTCGTCCGATCGACGATCTTGACCTTCCATTCTTCCTCCAGAATATTCGTCTGCTTGCCGGTCAGATCATCATCAAATATCGCGAGATCAATTTCATGCTCTTCTATGTATTTACCGATTTCCTGCACTTTGCCACTGCCGATAAACGTTTTCGAATCCGGCTTCGCCATTTTCTGAATAAATCGTTTAGCTGTATCTGCCCCGGCTGTCTGTGCCAGAAACTCAAGTTCATCGAGATACTCAGTGACTTTCTCTTCGGTTTGCGGAGGCTGTACGACCCCGATCAAAACCGCTCGTTCATTATGCGGACCTTCCTGGAGTTTTTTCTTTTCCCCGAGGTTCCATTTGTTTTTTGCTAATGCCATGTACGGGTAACAATGATTTAATTGGTAAAGTTATTAATTAAAAATTAGTCATAAAATATTTTCTTTGGCCCGAATAAAAGATAAAAACCGAAAAGGATAATAACTACCCCAATAAAAATAATGGAATATCTAGCGCCGCGCATCCCAAAAATCCTGATAAAGAATTGACCATATTTGTTTTTCCAATACCAATTCCAATTAGTACAAGCTCCTATAATAATGATAATGCCTAATGTTTGGAAAATATAATCACTCATGAGTTCTTTTACCCCTCAATTAGTAACAATGTCTAGCAAAGCGCGAGACACGGTTTCCGTCCCCGTCATAGGCATAGCTCATGCCGCTCATGCTCTTGAGTCGGTTAGCGCGATCCCAAACGTGAGTGTTTGTGCCGTCGCTATGCCATCCAATTTTGACGTTTGCCTCGCACGAAAACCGTTTAGACCGCGCAAATTCTACCAGCTTCAACTATTTAAGCGCTATTACGCCAAAACCACCAGTTAATAAAACAATCGTAAGGTGAATCAAGATACCAAACCCATATATAGACATCAGTGCAGTACCAAAAACGAGTATATATCCATACTTCTTTTCTACAGCGGTATCGGTCTTTACAT
>ENA-ORBV01000931-ORBV01000931.1-microbial-mat-metagenome-genome-assembly--contig:-NODE-931-length-66618-cov-45.478412_pt1 | contig 66618 bp, 44 predicted proteins | sample MGYA00237777_ERZ505514 | MGnify/ENA primary metagenome ERZ505514 (study PRJEB26160, sample SAMN06269048) | microbial mat metagenome | isolation source: Oligotrophic lake microbial mat | place...
CGGGCCACCCAAATTCAAATTCCAGTTTTTCAAAACGAAATGCAATGATTTTTGATACCGGTTTTTATAGAAAACTTTCCTTGGAATAAAGGATTGTCCCCAACTTTTAATATTGACCCGTTTAAATGATAGTGTTTTGCTTCACACAGAGGACACAGATGTGCAGAGAACGCAGAGGAAATAAAAAAAATTTAATTTAAAATATTTACTCTGCTCCTCTGTGACCACAAGCTTCCTGGAGAGTTCAAAAGCGGGCGTAAAAAAATCTCACACAAACTTTTTAAGGAAGGGTGTTTTTTGCATGATATATACCGCCAACATAGAAACAGAGATCACCACTAAGGCTGCGATCGGTATTACAACAATGGGTGCAAAATGTATTGCAGGCTCATAAAAGAACATTGTTAATCCTTCAAATAATTCGATGATCAAAGGGTGTATTAAATACACACCGAAGGTAAGACTTCCAAGAAATGCAAGTCGTTTGAATTTCTTTTCAGAATATCTTGTAAATGCTTTCACTGCATAATATTCCAGCAAAATAAATGCAGAAATAGATTGAATAAATATGCCCGGGCGATGATGCGACAAATAAAAAGGTTCCACCTGACCGCGCATATTACTGTCGAACCACACAATAAAAATATTAAGCAGATAACTCGCGACAAAAATAATCCAGGTTATTTTAATTTGTTTCGGATTAAATTTATATTGCATGAGATAAAATCCCAAAACATAAAACCCCAGATAAGCAGTAACAACCGGAATATTTAATCCTAATTTAAAGGAGGAGTAATTATAAATAATTGGCAATATTACATTTGAAAAAATCCAGAGGCCTAATAAATAATAAAGATCCGGTTTAGTTAATACCGGAATTATTCTGCGCAAAAAAGGAGTTACCAGATACATCCCTACTATCATATACAAAAACCAAAGATGATCATATACCGGTCCCGAAATAGGATTTTTTAGAATACTATACATCGTATCCCAATTAACACCACCTTGTAAATAATGATGATTGGCAAGAATTTTTATTTCATACACAATCGTCCAGAATATCAGAGGCACCAAAACCCGTACAAATCGTTTTTTAAAAAAGGAAGGATAAGATTCTTCCTTGTTCAATAACAAAGCGCCGCTTATCATTAAAAAAACCGGCACCCCGGCTCTTCCAAACACATCAAAAAATAAACAGGTCATCCAGAAAGGGCTATTCAAATCTAATTCGCGCCACAACCAGGGTGTTGCTACATGCAATTGCACAACAGCAAAAGTGGCAACAAAACGCACAAGGTCGAAATGCACTGCACGGTTTTGAATCAGGAGCGATGGGTTGGTCATGAAAAATATCTCGGGATTTGTGGCGTGAAGGTAAGAGAAATTGGGATTACTTTAGTGAGTGGGGAGTGGGGAGAAGAATGCTCCGAGTGGAGATTGGAGTAACATTTATGCAATGAGTAATGAGTAATGAGTAATGAGTAATGAGTAATGAGTAATGAGTAATGAGTTTGATTTACGATGGGTTGAATTTTTTACTGTTGATTAATGACAATTGACAATTTGGGGAGTGGGGAGAAGAATGCTGCGAGTGGAGATTGGAGTAACATTTATGCGATGAGAAATGAGTAATGAGTAATGAGATTGATTTACGATGGATGAATGTTTTTACTGCTGATTAATGACTCTTGACAATTTGGTGAGTGGGGAGAATGCTTCGGGTGGAGATTTGAGTAACATTTATGCGATGAGTAATGAGTAATGAGTAATGAGTTTGATTTACGATGGGTGAATGTTTTTACTGCTGATTAATGACTATTGACAATTTGGGGAGTGGGGAGTGGGGAGAAGAATGCTTTGAGTGGAGATTTGAGTAACATTTATGCAATGAGTAATGAGTAATGAGTAATGAGATTGATTTACGATGGGTGGAATTTTTTACTCCTGATTAATGACAATTGACAATTTGGGGAGTTGGGAGAATGCTTCGAAAATTGAGGATTGCCTGGATCAAAACTCATTATTCATTACTCCCGTCCGACCTGGGTAATCCGGGCGGGCATTAATCATTCTCCCACTTCTATCAATTTCATAGTTTTAACACCGGCCATATCATTAAGCATATTTACTTCTTTATTTATGATCGCATTTAATTTGTTGAATTCGACATTTATTCTCGCATTCAGATCATCATATTTTTCGTACATGCTTTTTGTTGGCGCAGTGTCAGACATTTGCAAAAAATAATTTAAACCTGCCAATTTTTCTTCGAGAACGATAGGAAATTTTAAATTGTCTTCATAGGCTAATATTTTAGGATTGTGCAACCGCTCTTCAATTGCAGTTAAAGAATCAATTATGGGTTGTGCAACTTTTCTAAATGATTGAATTGCCATTGAATCTTCCTCGGTTTTTAAATACGCTTCAATTTGCGACCGGATATCTTTTATTGTTGAAATAGCATCTGCCATCTCATTTAATTTATCGCAAATCTTTTTATTTAGATCGAATTGTGCTTGCAAATCATTTTGTGTTGCAGGATTACGCGGGTCAATTTTAATTATAAATTGTTGTTCACCTATCAATTCGTCTCCCAAAAATAATTTTACAGTATAATTTCCTGGTATCGCTAAAGGACCTTGCAGAGATGCATCAAAAGTTGCACTGGTATCTCCTTCTGCTTCCGGATAACGCATATCCCAAATAAAACTATACATTCCTTTTGAACTGTTAAGTCTGCCATCTTCCGCTTTCTTTTTATTTTCATAAAATTCGTTTTTAGTGGTAATGGGTGTTCGTTTATTATCATACTTATCAGAATAGGTAATTATTTCATCACCATCCTTTTCATAAAACACCATTTTTAATTCCTTATCCGATTTGTCTTTTAAATAATAACGCACCTTAACGCCGACAGGTTCATTTTCTCCACTCTGGTCATCCGCATCGTCAGAATTCCAATTTGGCCCCGGTGTGCGATAGGCTTCGTGTATTTTATACACTATGCTGTTTCCATTGGAAGAAGGGTTTAATTCATATAAGGGTGTAATATCATCCAATATCCAAAAACTTCTGCCATGTGTTGCAATTACAATGTCGCGTTCGCCCTTGTGAATTTGGATATCAACAACAGGTGCAGTTGGTAAATTCAATTGCAGACTTTGCCAGTTATTTCCATCATCAAAAGAAACATATACGCCAGTTTCTAATCCAGCAAATAATAATCCTTTTTTATTGGGATCATTTCTTACGCAGCGATTATACATTGGCAATCCATTGGTGATTTTAGTCCATGTGGTTCCGTAGTTCGTGGTTTTATAAATGTACGGTTTGTTATCATCCAGTTTATATCTTGTTGCAGAGATATAACAGGTTCCTCCATCGAAATGTGAAGGCTCCACAAAACTGATCATGCACCATTCGGGTAAATTATTTGGAGTTACATTGTTCCATGTTTTTCCATTATCTTTTGAAATAAAAATCAATCCATCATCGCTACCGGTCCATATAATTCCTGCCTCCACATAAGATTCTGCGAGTGTAAAAATTGTTCCGTAATACTCTACACCGGTATTATCAAGTGTAACCGGACCTCCGCTTGTTTGCAAAGTTTTAGGGTCGTTGCGCGTGAGGTCAGGAGATATAGTTTCCCAAGTTACACCTGCATCATAACTCCTATGGACATAATTACTTGTGGCATATAAACATTTGTTATTGTGAGGAGAAAATATAATTGGAAAGGTCCAATTAAATCTTTTTAAAGCGGTAATTGCTCCTGCACCATAATGTTGTTCAGGATTAACTGAAATTATTCTATATATATCTGATTCTTCATTGTAAGAAGAAAATATTCCATCATATTCACCGCCATAGGTTATTTCAGCATTTGTAGGATCGGGAACAATATATCCGGCCTCACCACCTGCTACCGAACGCCAATCTGCTTCATCAATATTGCCCCCGCTTGTTCGCGATTTAATTTTTATGGAGGAATTATCCTGTTGTCCACCATATACATTGTAGGGAAATTCATTATCAATATTTACATGATAAAATTGTGCTGTAGGAATATCCGTTTCGCTCCAGGTATTTCCATCATCAAAAGTAATTGTTGGGCCCCCGTCGCCACCAATAATATAATTATTGGGATCGTTGGCATTGATCCACATTACGTGATTATCCCATGTATTTGTTTCCGCCCTTGAGAATTCAGAGCCGCCATTAAAACTTCTCCAATATTCCACACTCAGAATATAAAGTTCATTATCATTTTTTGGATCCACATAAATATTACTAAAATACCAAGGGCGTTGAATAAGGTCATTTTCTTTAGTAAGTAATTCCCATGTTTCACCTCCATCTTCCGAAAAATAAATTCCTGCATTAGTAATATTTTCAACAACTGCCCAAATTTTATTGTGATCTACAGAGGAAACAGTAACTATTATTTTACCATTTAATCCTTTTGGCAATCCTGCATTTTCTGAAATTAATTTCCAGCTATTTCCACCATCTATACTTTTATACAGACCGCTTCCTTCTCCACCACTGCTTAAGGAATATGGAGTGCGAAAGGCCTTCCACATACTTGCATACAAAATATTCGGATTTGTTGGATCAAATTTAATATCCACACATCCTGTTGAATCATTTGCACCTTTTAAAATCAAATTCCACGTTGCTCCTCCGTCTGTAGTTTTATATAATCCACGTTCTTTATTTGGTCCCCAAATATGACCTTGGGCGGCAACAAAAACAATATTTTCATTTTGGGGATGAATTGCTATAGAACCAATTGCATAACTCTCTTCTAAACCAATATGTTTCCATGTTTTTCCGGCATCCAACGATTTATACATACCATCACCAAAAGAAATATTTCCGCGCATTTCCACTTCCCCCATTCCAACATAAACCACATTCGGATTTGTTTGTGCAACTTCAATTGCTCCAACACTTGCTGATGTAAAAGTGGAATCAGAAACCATCTGCCAGCTTACTCCGCCATCCATAGTTTTCCAAACTCCACCACCAGCAGCACCTGCATAATAAATTTTATTGTTGTTGTAAACTCCAGTTACAGCAATACATCTTCCTGCCCTGAAAGGACCGATATTTCTCCAATGTAAACCTCCGTATAATTCTTTTGGAATAATTTCGGTATTTGTTTCGGTAATGGTTGTTTTGCCTTTTGTTTGAGTTATGCCTGAAACGAAAATAAAACCACAAAAAATAATGGTAAGTGCAAGTTTGAAACGCATAGTTTGGATTTACAAGGTAAATATGCGAAGATTAATTGAAAGGTTGTAGATGTTTTATATAACGGATGGGAATTGCCGATAAGACGGTAAGGCGGTAGCAAAAACGGGAAGAAAACTTACCGCATCCTTACCGACTTACCGTATTACCGGCAAAAAAACGCCACCTTAATGAAAAGAAAGACGGAGGAGAATTGCCGGGAAGACGGTAAGACGGTAAGGAAACGGGAAGAAAACTTACCGCAGCCTCACCGCCTTCCCATCTTACCGGCAAAAAAAATGTCCCTTTTACAAAAAGAAAAACGGGAAGAAAACTTACCGCATCCTCACCGACTTACCGTCTTACCGGCAAAAAAACGCCACCTTAATGAAAAGAAAAACGGAGGAGAATTGCCGGGAAGACGGTAAGACGGTAAGGAAACGGAAAGAAAACTTACCGCAGCCTCACCGCCTTACCGTCTTACCGGCAAAAAAAATGTCCCTTTTACAAAAAGAAAAACGGGAAGAAAACTTACCGCATCCTTACCGACTTACCGTCTTACCGGCAAAAAAAACGTCCCTTTTACAAAAAGAAAAACAGGAAGAAACCTTACCGCATCCTTACCGCCTTACCGTCTTACCGGCAAAAAAAATGTCCCTTTTACAAAAAGAAAAACGGGAAGAAACCTTACCGCATCCTTACCGCCTTCCCGTCTTACCGGCAAAAAAAATGTCCCTTTTACAAAAAGAAAAACAGGAAGAAAACTTACCGCATCCTTACCGCCTTCCCGGCTTACCGGCAAAAAAGAATGCACTCATCGCAACTCCAAAACCTGCGCACTCATAGCAGGAATGGCAATTGAATTTAAATTTGTCAATTCCACTTTTGTCATTATATTTTTACCTTTTGTAAAACCCTTCATCCGTTCTGCATAATTTTTTGTGGAAAGGTCAACAGGTTTATCTGTGGTGTTCATTATTACCATTACACATTGTGTATCGGTATATCTGAAGTACACATACACACCATCATACGGAACAAATTGCATTAATTTACCTTGTGTGATCGGTACAGATATTTTACGGTAATTGGCCAATGTTTTAACATAATTAAAATAATCTTTTTCATCACCACGCAAATTTTCCACTTTAAATTTATTAATGGAATCTCCTTGCCATCCGCCCGGAAAATCTTCGCGCACTTTTCCATCGGGATTTGTAAAATTTTTCATTAAAATTTCATCTCCATAATACCATTGTGGAATTCCTCGGGTAGTTAAGATAAAAGTAGTGGCCAGTTTCATTTTATTTACATCTTCCCCTGCAACAGAAAAAAACCTGCTGAGGTCGTGGTTGCCAAGAAATGTTACATTTTTATTTGCATCACCATATAAATAATCCTGCGTAAGTTTTAAATAAATACTTCCCAATCCATCTGTCCAACCAAAGGGTTTTTGTACCATATTATTGATGCTCCACAACAATTCGAAATCGGTAACTCCGGGCAAAAGAGAATTATATCCTGTATTCAAATTATTATTCCCATTAAAATATCCCTGCACACCAACTCCGTCGACCCAAGTTTCAGCAAACATACCCAAACCGGGATATTCATTAAATATTGCAGTGGCGGCATCCTGCATAAATTTCAGATCGTTATAGGTATATGTATCAATTCTGAAGCCATCTACTTGTGCATATTCCACCCACCAGATATAATTTTGAATTAAATATTTTGCGACAAAAGGATTTTGTTGATTTAAATCAGGCATATGTTTATCGAACCAACCATCCAACATTAATTTTTTATCGTGTTCACTTCCGTATTGATCTAATAATGCAGGAGTGCGATAATTTGTTTTTGTGTAAGTATCCCATTGATGCACCCAATCTTTCATAGGCAAATCTTTAATCATCCAGTGCTGGCTTCCACAATGGTTGGGAACAATATCCATCACCACTTTCATATTTCTTTTGTGACTTTCCGATGCATACTTTTTATAAAGTTCGTTGCTTCCAAAACGTTTGTCAACTTTATAGTGATCGGTAGCTGCATAACCGTGATAACTCCATTCTTCCTGATTATTTTCCAAAAGAGGCGTACACCAAACTGCAGTAACTCCTAAGTTTTTAATATAATCCAAATGATTAATTATTCCCTGAATATCGCCACCATGTCGCGCTGTTAAACTTGTTCTGCCATAATATTTTTCATACATATCACTTGCAACATCGTTGGTAGTATCTCCGTTAGCAAAACGATCGGGCATAATGAGATAAATAAAATCCTTTGAATCCAATCCATAATCCATACTTCTTTTTTCCCGTTGATTTATTACAAAAGGCTGTGTAAAAACCGAAGTGCCATTACTGAATTCGAGGTTCATGGTTCCGGGTTTTAGGTTTTCTCCCATAATAAGATCAACAAAAACATAGTTTGGATTTTCCACCTTGGTGACTGCAAAAACCTCTACACCTGGATAATTAACTTTAAGATTGTAGTTTGCAATATTTTCACCGTGTATCATCAATTGAACGGAAGGGTCGTTCATACCGGTCCACCAGTTAGGGGGGCATATCTGTTGAATATTTTGGGCAAACCCGATTGGAGCGACCAAAAATATAACGATTGTAAGTATTAACGATTGAAGCCTGAGTATATGCATAAATAATCTGATTTAGGAATACAAAAATAAGTGTAACAGAGAAATATTTCTCTATATATTATTTGGTAGAAAGATGCTGGAATGTTGTTTTAAATTACTTCCCACCCAAAAATCTTTTTCTATTATTTTTCCGGAACGATTTACTATCATTGGAATGTGGAAAGGCAATATCAGGAATGGGAACTTTTAGAAATTCGCACAGTGGCTTCCACCCGTCTTTTACTTCAAATACCAATAATTTTTCGGATGGCACTGTTTTTTTTACTTCTTCATTCCATCTTACAAATCGGTTTTTCATAAATTCTCTGTCGTCTTTTTTACCTTTGAATAATCCGGTTGGGCCGGTGAGAATTCTTTTTATCCATTTATCTGCTGCAGGCATACCCTTGAGCATTGGTGATAAAAATCCAAACACTTTTGCAAATACTAAGAATGCCTTTGGAAACCCTTTTAAAATTGTTTTTTTTGCACTGTCGTACCATTTATCAGGATCGCGAACTGTAAGAATTACCTTTGCATCGGGATATTGTTGCATAAATTCTTTATAATATAAAGCAGCGGGAAAATCTACCGCAGATTGATAGCCTTCAAAAAGTGCATCATAATTTGTAGGGATGTTTTTTTCAAGATCCAACCAATATTTAAATCGCGAAGCATCTTTCATGAGTTCGAACATGTGATAACACTTATCGAAACCAAGTATTTCCAATGCCTGTTTTAGCGATTCTGTTCCTGTGCGGCCATAGCCGGCACCAATTACTTTAAGAGCCATGTGTGTGGTTTAGTGAACAAATATAAAAAAAAATGAAATGGGATTGCCACGAACCTGGCTGCCGTCAGCAGGTTCATGGCTAACTTTTTTTCACCTGTGTTATGGAAAAAAAGTTGCCACGAATGTACGAATGAACAGCGCTCGACCTCACAGGTTTCGAAAACCTGTGAGGTACCTGCAAGGCTGCGTGACGTGCTAACATCAAACATTTGTGCTGACATCGGACGACAAAATGCCTACACTTAGCAGAATTAAAAGAGGTGTTTTGCCTATGCCCCTGCCGACTCTAAAAACACCACATTTAATTTTGCCCAACCGCACCCAAAGCCCACCCACCACCCGACAAGAGCATTCATAATAATGACACTAAAACAGGCTCTAATTTTTATAACCTACCAAAATTGTTCTAATGTAATTTTATACATATCTTTGGACAAAATTTGACAAGTCATATTTTTGATAATTAAACTGAATACTAAAAAGAAAATAAGTGAGCAACTATTTTGGACAAAGAGTAAGAGAACTTCGGGATAAGAAAAATATACTTCTTAGACAGATTGCAGCTCATTTGGAAGTGGATACTGCATTGATTAGCAAACTCGAAAAAGGAGACAGAAACCCTAATAAGAAGCAGGTAATCAAAATTGCCGAATTTTTAAATATTGGCCCTGATGAATTGTTAACCCTTTGGTTAGCTGACAAGGTTGAAAGTGCCGTTGCAAATGATGAAAATTTGGCATCAAATGCAATGAATATTGTTAAGAATAAAATAAAAACTAAAAAGAAATAATTTTAAAAAATTATCGCAAACAAATGATAAATAAAATATACTTCAAAAACTATAAGTCATTTAAAGACAAACAAGAACTGGAATTAAAACCTATTACTATTTTAATTGGTAAAAATTCTTCTGGAAAAAGTGCTGTTGCAAAATTACCTACATTAATTGAAGGTTCATTGAGTGGTAACTTTGAAGACCCTTTATTAACAACCAACAATGAAGTTGAACTTGGTGCTGAATTTAGAGACCTAGTTCATGGTAGAGAAATTGGAAGCTTGGAATTTATTTTAGAAAGCATCGGAAATAAATTATCCGTTGAAGTTGCTTCAGGAATTAAAGAAACTGATTTACCAAGAATAAGAAAATGGGTTTTAAATAAAGAATTTGATTTCAAATATGACGACCTTAAAAAATCTTATTATAATGACATCAATGAAGGGGATTTTAATTGTGCCTTCAGTGGTTTTAACTTGGATTCACTATTTGACAAAAGCAAAGATGCTACGTCAGAAGATATCGTGAATTTAAGAGATAAAGGCATTACTTTAAAAACTAATTACATAGGCCCATTCAGAGAAACTCCAAACAGAACATATAGTAGTATCGGGAATAGCAAAACACAAAAAATTGGAAACAAAGGCGAAAACGCATATCAAATTCTTATAAGTGACTACCTTTATAATGACAGTAAATTACTAAACAAAGTAAGTGAATGGTATAGAAATAACTTTGATGGCTGGAGTATTGAAATTAACACACAATCAAAACCAGACTACAAAGTAGAACTATCAAGAACTAAACCACAGTTTAATGTGAACATTCGCGATGTCGGACAAGGTATGAGCCAAGCTTTACCTTTGGTTGTTAGTGCATTTTTAAATCAAAAAGAAGAGGTGCTAACTATAATTGAACAACCTGAGTTACATCTTCACCCTGCCGCACATGGAGATTTAGCAGAATTATTTGCGGAGTCAACCAAGAATAGCAAAAGTAAATTTCTAATTGAAACGCACTCTCAAAATTTTGTTTTAAGACTAAGAAGAATGGTCGCAGAAGATAGATTTAATAAAAATAATATTTCAATTTATTCAGTAGAATATGATTCAGAAGAAAATACAAGTTCGCTTAAAAAAATAGATGTTACTGAATTAGGCGAAGTTACTTATTGGCCTGAGAATGTTTTTAGCGAAACATTAGATGAAACGATTGCAATCAGGATAGCACAAATAAAAAAAGGTAAAAATGGTAATTGAAATTAAAAGCGACATTTTTACTGAAATTGGAAATTTAAAGGATGTAAATTATCTAATTGGTCTTTTTTCTAACAACAGGAGATATGCTTACTTCTGTGACATCAGTATAATTGAAGAAACTGAGCTTTATAAAAGCTTACTTGATATAGACAGATTAATTATTCAAGAGTATTTTAACAAACATATTTTCGAATCAACGAAAATGGATTTTAGAATTGAATCCACTTCAACTTCAACGACATTCAATCTTGAAGAAGCTAAACGATATTTCATTCAACCGTTCATAATAATTTTAGAAAACAGATTAAATGACAGCTATTTCCTAAATGCCCTTATTGCAAACTTCAAAAAAAGGAGCAAAATAATAAAAAGGCATCTGGACAATGGTTGGCTAGACTATGGAAATGGCGGTGGATTAGACAACATCATGAATGAAGTAAATGCGATGATGAAGCCGTTTGAAAACCTACCAAAGGAGAACCATAAATATTTACGTTGTTTTGTTTTGGTTGATTCTGATAAAAAATTCCCTAGTGATTCTACTAAACAAAATAGAGAGAATTTATTTCAATTTTTAAATAATGTTGGCATTCCCTATCATGAGTTAGAGAAACGAGAGATGGAAAACTATTTACCTAATGAGGTAATTGAAACAATAGAAAACAACAATGATTTTATCCAAGCATATTTAAGGCTCAATGATATTCAAAAAGATTATTTTGATTTAGAAGAAGGATTTACTGAAAATTTAAATAGTTCTTCCGAAAAACTTCAGGCACTTTATGCGGATGTTTCAGAAGAGGATTATAAAGTTCTGCGAAGTAATAAAATTCAATTGCCCCCTAGTTTTAAATCACAATTTCCTAAACTTTTTTCACACCAAAAAATCACTCAAGAAGCTTTAAAGAATAGGGTTTCACATCAAGCGAATGACCCAAATGAGTTAGAAACCATTTTGGATAAAATATCACAATTACTATGAGCAGTCAGATACAAGTTAAGCCAGCGGTAAATCGTCTAATCAAATTCATGACAGAAATTGAAGATGGTAAATTTAAAATCCCAACTTTTCAACGGGATTTTGTTTGGGAAAAAAAAGATAAAATTGAGTTATTTGATAGTATCAGCAAGGAGTATCCTATTGGGTCTATTTTATTATGGCAGCCCAATTATAAATTTGACAACAAAGGAGAAATTGGACCATATGAAATTGACAATTCTAACAATAAAGACTATTTCTATATTCTGGATGGATTTCAGCGATTATCTACACTTTTCGGCTGTTTAACTAACCCAAACAAAACTAAATTACAGTTTGACCAAATTAAATTAAAAAAAGAATTTACACTGTTCTATGATTTGGAAGAAGAATCATTTAACATGAATGCAAATAAGACATTAACCAATATTCCAGTTTATATTCTTATTGACACTTACGCTTTTTTGGATTATTTAGACTTATTGAGAGCTGAAATAAACGACAATGAAAAATCAAAAATCTTGGTTGACAAAGCCAAAAAACTTTCAGCAACTTTAATTGATTACCAAATACCGTCAATTGAAATTTTTGGAGGTTCTATTAAGGATGCAGTAGATATTTTTTCAAGAATAAATTCCAAAGGCATTACGATTTCTCAAGATTGGATGCTTTCCGCCTTAACTTCAAGTGAAGATGATAATTTTAATTTAGGTGAAATTTTAGGCAATTTGCTTCTTGATTTAAAAGAATATAATTTTGGAGATATTAGAAGAGATATTTTAGTTCAATGCATTCAAAACTCCTTTGGAAAAGTATATTTTGACCAAAAATTAGAAGACCTAGCCGATAGAAATGACTTTAAAAACGTTACATTCAAAACAGTAGAAAGTATTAAGAAATCTGTTAAATTTTTATTTGAAGAGTTAGAGGTTATTGACAGACGGCTTTTACCATACAATAATCAACTAATATTTTTAACCTACTTCTTTAATAAAATTGACGAGCCGAACGAAAACCAAAAAAGAAAGTTGAAGGAATGGTTTTGGGTTTCAACATATTCGAACTACTTTACAATTTACTCATTAAGTAAAATAAGATTAGCATTCGAACAATTTAAAATGTTTGTTAGAAATGAAACTGAAAACCCGATTTTCTACGAAAGAACAAATCAAAAATTTGCAATTGCCGATTTGCCAAATACTGTTTCTGCGAAAAGCGTAAGATCAACTGCTTTAGTTCTATTTCTTTTAAATTATTCTAATAATTTCAAAAAAATAAACCACAATGAAATTGATTCATTAAGAATGTCATATTTACAAAGAGGCAACACTAGTCATGCTAGTGTAATGCCAATGCTAGAATACACAAGTTCATCAAATGACAATCTCCCCTTTGAATTTAATAAACCCAAAGACATGTCTTATTTATTTGAATTGGAAAATTTTGATGAGTTTTCTGACCGATATTTTTTAAATGACAAGATGGGTCAATTATATAAGGAGGAAAAATATGACGAAATCTTAAATGAGAGAATGAACTTAATTTTTAGTGCTGAAAAGATTTTTGTTGAACAACTTGGTATTTCTTATGGTGAAAATCAAAATGAATAAATTATGTACTGACAAGAAAAATTCCCAGCTATTTGCAGGCACATTTGCTTTTTTGCCAATACACAGACCAACGCAAAAAAATCAAAAGAGCCTGCAAGCCAACGCACAGGGACAGTGCAAACTTTACACGACAGACCTTCGACCGAAAAGAAGCCCAGCAGGTAACAGCACAAAAAATTGGCGGTTCGGTGGTTAAATGAAGCTTTGTGCTTCGTATCAAGTTTTGTGGTGGCAGACAGTTTAGTGCTTCGAAATCGCCAACTTCTTGTAGCTGCAAAACGGTATGAGGGAAGAGAACCCATCAATAATATTTACTTCCGAATTAGTAGTTGGTAATGTGGAGAAAAAAGTTGCCACGAATGAACAGCCAAAGGTTTAAATTGTAGTTTTATTTCATAGCAATTGCGCACAAAAAAAGCCCCCAAAATTGGAGGCCTTTTTAATAAATATTATATCTTGAAATTAATACCCGGGATTCTGAATCAAATTCGGATTTGCAACTAAATCTGCAGTAGGTAAAGGAAATAAATTCAAATGTTCGGAAACTGCTGTTCCATTAAATGAACCACCTTTAAATGCCCATAGATAAGCACCACCGGTAAATAATCCGTACCGAATAAGATCTGTCCTGCGATATCCTTCCCATTGAAGTTCTCTTCCGCGTTCATCCAATACACTTTCAGGAGTTATGCTTGCTGCGTTATGTAAAGCATCGCCATAAGCGCGTTCTCGCAATTGATTTACGTAGTTTAAACCGATTCCTGCATCACCTGCGCCGCGGGCTGCACATTCGGCATACATCAACATCACATCTGCTAAACGGAACATTGGAAAATCAATATCAACAAAAGTTTGTGAAGGATCAGATCCAATTACACCTGACTGAGTAATATTTCTCCATTTTGCAATCGGATATCCAACGATAAAAGAAGATAATTCCGCATCATCAGAAAATACTAATGTTTGTCCTTCTGTAAAGAACATATTTCTATCATCATCCGTATCCGGGAATAATTCTGCAAATTCTGGTGTTGCGCGATTGCCACCCCAACCTGATTGCACTCCGAAATAAGAAGAATCCAATGCACTCATAGGATCACCGCCGATAGACGCATGTGTTAAAAATGTAGTGCCTCCATAAGTTTGTGTAAATCTTCCATCAAAGGTTACAGGAAATATCACTTCATTTGAATTATGATTATCTGCCATGAATAAATGATCGTAAACAGGCTCTAAGGCATATCCGCCTTCATCAATTAATTTTTTACTCCATAAAGCACAATCCATATAACGGTCTGTTCCGGTGTATACCTCTGCATTCAAATACAATCTGGCAAGCAATGTCCATACTGACGCTTTGTCCACTCTTCCATATTCATTAGTTTGGGGAGCCACTAATAAACTCTCCAATTCCAATAATTCAGATTCTATATAGTTAAACAGATCTGCTCTTAAAATTTGTTCAGGATAAAATGCGCCAACCAAATCATCTTCGGTAATAAAAGGAACATTTCCGAACAGATCCAATGCGTGGTAATAACTCAGGGCACGTAAAAATCTCACTTCATTTCTGTAACCTGTTATTAAAGTTTTGTCTTCGGCAGAGAAACTGCGTTCTGTCATTTTCTCCTCCGATGCTTCGCGAATAAATTCGTTTGTAAGGGGAAGTTGAAAATAAATTCTGTAATACATGGCATTTACAAATGAATTGGTTGCGTTCCACTGCATTTTATTCAACTCCGGAATTCCGGGATCGTTCCAGGCGCATTTTGCTTCATCTGTAGTTATTTCCTGCAAATTCCACAATACACGAATGTATTGAGAAAACCCTTCATCAATACCCAAAATATCAGCATTGCCTGCCGGGCCCTGATTTCCGGAAATGGCTAAACCGGCATATACTTTTGCCATTACATGAATATAATTTGCAGGATCGGCATAAACGTTTGCCGAGTTGATTCCGGATGGTGGTTCCAGATCTAGATCTTTAAAACAAGAAGAAAAGGAAATACCGATCACTAGGAAAAGTATTACCGGAAATAATATTTTATTTTTCATAAAATTTCAATTAAAGTTTTAAATTAATATTCAAGGAATAAATACGCGGGCGCGGATATATAGAATTGTCGATTCCACCTGCTAGTTCAGGATCAACTCCCGAATATGGGGAAACAACAAATACATTCTGAACAATAACAGAGGCGGTTAAACCTGCATTGTCGTTAAACACTCTGCCAAAATCATATCCTATACTTAAGTTATCCATACGAAGAAATGATGCATCCTCAATATAATAATCGGAGAACAACTGATAGGTTTGAAAGTTCGTGTTGATATAATCTTGTGAAAGATTTTGCATATAAGTACTACCTGGAATATTTGCGTAAACCCCTCTGGTAGAGTTGATATTGTTATACATATATTTACCAAGTTCTGCTCTTAATGAAAATCCTGCTGTCCATTTTTTATATCTGAAACTGGAATAAAATCCTAAATACAGATCAGGAGTTGGATCTTTTCCATAAATAAGATCATCACCATTAATAATACCATCGCTGTTCTGGTCAACATATTCCCCTTCTATTGGACTTCCATCTTCATTATACACCTGTTCGTAGGTATAAAATGTATTTGCCGAATGGCCAACCGATTGTATTTGGATATTATTTCCGATACCACCTTGAATTCCCCCTGTTAAAATGCCAACGGAAGCAGTGTCTTCTAACAAGGTAAGTTTGGTTATTTCATTTTTATTTGCTGTTGCATTAATTCCGAATTCTAAATTCTTATCTTTTTTGTTGATTGCAATAAAATTCAAATTTATTTCAGCGCCTGTATTTTCCATACTTCCCACATTCGTTAAAATCTGGTTTGTAAAATTGGAACCAGCAGGAATCGGAATAGTAGCTAACAAATCGTCAGTAATTTTTTTGTAAACATCAAAACTTCCGGAAACTTTATCGCCTCCGAATCCAAAATCGATTCCGATATTGAAACTTGAAGTTTCTTCCCATTTAATATTCGGATCATATCCATCCGGCCGCAGTAAATAATAAAAAACATCACCAAACTGATATTGCGCTGTGGAAGTGCTGGAATCGTAATTTGCGATATATGGATAATCATAAAAAATATCCTGTTGTCCTGTAACTCCGTAACCGGCTCTTACCTTTAAATATATTTTTGTATTCTGCATAAATGGTTCATCACTTGCAACCCATGCAAATGCAAGAGAAGGAAATAATCCCCAACGAGTATCAGGACTAAATCTGGAAGATCCATCTTCACGCAATGTAGCCGTTAATAAATATCTTGATTTAAAATTATAATTCAATCTTCCATAAAAGGAGATCAACGTATTTTCTGTTTCAAAATCGATACCTGCGGGTGTAATAGTATCACCTATATAATTAAAACTTGGAAATGATGGTGATTTTGTGATCCAGTTCTGATAGGAATATCCACCCGTAAGATCAATTACACTTTTTATTTTTTTGATCTCTTTTTTATAATTGAAATACGTTTCCAATAATTTATTGTCTTTGCTCTGGGTATATTCGTTATTTACACCACCGTTTACATTAGACGAAGCTGCTTCTGCAGGCACAACTATGGTTCCGTTACTTCTCGAAATATCATAACCTCCATTAATAACACCATGCAGATCTTTTACGATCTCATAGTCTAATTTCAAATTTCCGATAAACCGATTCACATTACTTTCATCTGCTCTTTGCAACAATAATCCAAGCGGATTTTTTGGTGCAAGAGATATAAGGCCTGCTGCATTTTGCCATTCGAAATATCCGCCATAAACACTGGATGCATCAAGAACAGGTTGTGTTGGATCAAAAGTTATTGCTGAACCTATTGCACCTTGATCAGCAAAAAAATTATCTGTATGAAAAAATTTACCATTTCCATCAGCCCTTAATTTACCTTTCAAAAAGGTAGGAGCAATATTTAACGATGCGCCATATCTGTTAATGCCGGATGATTTTTCAACAAGTGTTCTGTTGTCATTGGTAAGATTTCCGTTTGCATCAAATGTTGCTTCACCATCAACAACTGCTGTTGGCAATGTTCCCTGTTCCATTAAATATTCAAGGTTTAAACGATACGGGAAATTTTTTAATCCGCCTGAAAAAGTAATATCATTATCCGTTGCAAAACCGAGCTGAAATAATTCATCCTGCCAATCGGTATTTTCATTCCCCAATAAAGCAAGTTGCCCTGCAGTGCCATCATCTGTAATCACACTTCTTAATTCATCAGCAGTTAAAACATCTATTTTTTTGGTTACCTGCGAAATCGAATTTGTTGTGGAATAATTAATACGCAATTTATTATCAGCAACTCCTTTTTTAGTGGTTACAATGATAACACCATTAGCTGCTCTTGAACCATAAATTGCAGCCGCAGAAGCATCCTTTAAAATAGTTATATTTTCAATATCATCGGGATTGATAAGACTCAAAGCATTTCCAGATCCATTAATACCATTATTATCAACCGGAACTCCATCAATCACGATCAATGGGTCGTTACTTGCATTTAATGATGTTCCACCTCGAATTCTGATTCGACTACCTGAACCGGGCATACCGCCGTTAGATGTTATCTGAACTCCGGATACTTTTCCCAAAATAAGTTGTTCAGGGGTGGTTACATTGCCTGTTTGGAAGTCTTTAACTCCTACGTTTGTTATCGAACCGGTTAAATCCTTCGACTTAACAGTTCCATAACCAACAACCACAACTGATTCCAACAACAATGCATCTTCTTCCAAAGTGAGGTCCTTTTTCATATTCTGACCTGAAATAAGGGTTATTGTCTCCGTGATCTTTTTAAATCCGACGTAAGTATAGGTAATAATATAAGTTCCGGGAGCTTCAAAAGCTAAAAGATAGGTGCCGTCAAAATCTGAAACTGTGCCTTTTCCCGTTCCGTCAATTAATACGGTAACTCCCGGCAAGGTAACCCCGGTTGGATCTGAAACTACCCCGGAAAGGGTTGCCGACTGTGCAAAAATAGCTGCAGGTAGCAGCATGCACATCAAAACAAAAGTTTTTTTGATTAGTAAATTTAAATTCATTCTGTAAGATTTAGGTTTTTGTTAATATTTGTCGCTGATTCAGAAAAGAGGGATATTAAACACGTTGAACTGAATTGCAACTGCAATTTTACTAATTGTTAACCTTATTTAAAATTTTTTGGTAAGGTTTTTATATCCTGACCTGATGTTTAATAAATTGTTCAACATATGTCAATCCTGTTCAATAATAGATAATTTTGAAGTTTAAGCATCTATGTATTACCCGACACCACTATTTTTGATATTGTATACAAGACACTTAGTGCTACTGATACTTGTTTTTGCGGCATTTTGTTTATCTGCTCAGGAAACATTATTTACAAAGATAGACACGGGTATTTCCAGGGTAACCTTTAATAATATGCTTGTGGAGGATGCAAAAAAAAATGTTTTAACCTATCAGTATTTATACAATGGTGCAGGAGTTGGTATCGGGGATATTAATAACGATGGCTTGCCTGATCTCTATTTTTCGGGAAATATGGTTTCGGACAAATTATATCTGAACAAAGGGAATTTTGTTTTTGAGGATATTACCAATTCAGCCGGCGTAAGTAAAACGGAGGGATGGAGTACCGGTGTATCAATGGCAGATATAAATGCTGATGGATGGATGGATATCTATGTCTGTCGGTCAGGACCATATTCTAACGCTGACAGAGTTAATGTTTTATATATTAATAATGGCGACCTCACCTTTACTGAAAAAGCAATGGACTTTGCACTAAACGATTCTTCGTTCAGCACACAAGCTAGCTTCTTCGACATGGATAAGGATGGCGATCTGGATATGTTTTTATTAAATCATGCAGTTACCCAGGTAAAAGAATTTTCATTACAAGAGATCAGAAATAAACGCGACCCCTATGCTGGAAATAAATTATTTCGCAACGACAATGGATTTTATAAAGATGTAAGTGCAGAAGCAGGCATAAAAGGAAGTGTTATAAATTTTGGATTAGGTGTTATGGTTGGAGATATTAATAATGATAACGCTCCTGATATATTTGTCACCAACGATTATAATGAAATAGATTTTTTATATCTCAACAATGGATATGGCAAATTTTCTGAAGTTACAAATACAGCTTTTGGTCATACTTCCAATTTTTCAATGGGTTGCGATATGGCTGATATCAATAACGATGGTTTTCTCGATCTTTTTGTTGTTGATATGTTACCGGAAGATAATTATCGGCAAAAAATATTGCAAGGTCCTACGCGATATGATAGGTATCAGTTATCTGTTGACTATGGGTATGGCCATCAGGTGATGCAAAATACTTTACAAATAAATAATGGCGATAATACTTTTTCTGAGATTGCAAATTATGCAGGTATAGCCGCTACTGACTGGAGCTGGGCTCCACTATTTGCCGATTTTGATAATGATGGATTTCAGGATCTTTTTATTACAAACGGGTATCGCCGCGATTTTACAGATATGGATTTTATGAAATACACTTTTGCAGCAGAAGAAAAAAAAGCATTTGCAGAAGGCAAAAAAGTAAATACCTTGGAATTAGTAGAAAAAATGCCCTCCGTAAAAATTTCGAATTATATTTATAAAGGGATTGCATCATTACAATTTGAAAATAAAACCGTAGAATGGGGATTCGAAACGCCCTCCTTTTCTAACGGTGCCGCCTATGGTGATCTTGATCTGGATGGAGATCTTGATATTGTTGTAAATAATATAAATGACGAGGCTTTTATTTACCGAAATGAAACAAATACCTTACAAAATAATCATTATTTACAGGTGGCAATAATGGGGTATGCAAATAATACAAATGCAATAGGAACAAGGGTTGACGTTTATTGGGGGAATAAACATTTTACCCGCGAATTAATGCCTTCAAGGGGATATGAATCCACCGTTGATCCCGTATTACATTTTGGTTTAGGAGATCTGGATACTGTAAATATAAATATTGTATTTCCTGATGGAAGCACCCTTGATTTAGAAAATATAGCCGTGAACAAAAAAATTATTGCTGAACATAAAAATGCGATAAAACTGTCAATTATTAAAGCACCTACAAATAATTTATTTACCGATATCACAAAAGAAACATTATTATTTAAACACATCGAAGAAAAATATATTGATTTTAAACGCGAACCACTTTTACCTTATAAATTATCAGAAGAAGGCCCTCCACTTGCCGTGGGTGATATTAATGGCGACAAAATTCCCGACTTGTATATTGGTGGTTCAAAAAATATAAAAGGAAAAATATTTTTGGGGGATGAGGGAGGTGGATTTATCCCGCTTAAAAATAGTTTTATTGAAAATGATTCTGCATATGAAGATATAGATGCCATATTTTTTGATGCAGATAATGATAACGATAATGATCTTTATGTTGTAAGTGGCGGAAATGAATATGCACCAAATTCGAAGTATTACAGAAATAGGTTATATATTAATAATGGAAACGGAAATTTGATATTATCAAATGATACTATCAATAAAAATTACAACAGCAAATCATGTGTTAAGGCTTATGATTATGATAAGGATGGAGACGAAGATCTTTTTGTTGGGGGGAAATTAATTCCGGGTAAATTTCCATTGTCGCCGCCGAGCGCAATTCTGGAAAACAATGCTGGTGTTTTTGTTGATATAACAGAAAACATTTGCCCTGAGCTGCTTCATGCAGGCATGGTAAATGATGCCCTTTGGGTGGATGTAAATAACGACTCAAACATCGACCTGGTGGTAGTTGGCGACTGGATGCCCATTCGCATTTTTATAAATGTTAATGGGAAATTTAAGGATGCAACGGAACAATTCGGATTAAAAAATTCTACCGGATGGTGGAACTGTATTTCTGCAGCTGATTTTGACCGAGATGGTGATCAAGACCTTATTGTTGGCAATCGCGGAACCAATAATCAGATAAAAGCAAGTGTATCGAAACCGTCAACATTATATGCTTACGACTTTGATAAGAATGGAAGTATAGATCCCATCTTAAATTATTATTACAGCGACAGTATTTCTCATCCTTTTGCATCGCGTGATGATTTACTGGATCAATTAAATATTCTAAAGAAAAAATATGTTTATTATAAAGATTATGCAAATGCAACAATGGAGACTATTTTTCCGGACGTTGATTTTGATACCATTTCACTACTAAAAACAGAAATATTTGAATCGGTATATTTAGAAAATTCAAAAAACGAAAAATTCAACCTCAAAAATTTACCTGTGGAAGCACAATGGTTTCCGATAAACACCTGTGTAATTCACGACTTTAATGCAGATAGCAATTTGGATGTTATTGTAGCCGGAAACGATTATGGTTTAAGGCCTGAGCTCGGCAGAATGGATGCAGGTTTTGGCCTCTTATTGCAGGGTGATGGCAAAGGAAATTTTATTACAATTCCCAATTCAGAAAGTGGATTGAATATTCCCGGCGAAACTAAAAATATGCAATTGGTTAAAATAGCAGGTAAAAAATATATTATTATTGTAAAAAATAAAGGAGAAGCGCAGGTATTATTAATGAAAGAATGAAAGCCTCGACCTCACAGGTTTCGGAAACCAGTGAGGTCTTAGCGAAGAAAAAGAATAATGAAGAAAGGAAGATATCACTCAAAATATAGTTATGAAATATAAAATTTAATATGCTGAATTTAAAATTAATTTTGATTTCCTGCTCCTTGTGTTTCTATTGCAGCAATAACGCAATAGCACAATCAGAATTATTAAATACTGCTGTTAAAAATGTAACAAATGCAATAGTACATGATGTTTTTTCTGCGCCGGCAGCGAGTAGAATTTATGCTTATGCAACAATTGCTGCTTTCGAAACAATTCGGGTGGGTGATACTAATTATCAATCTTTTTATGGCAGATTAAATCAATTTCCGGAATTGCCGTTGCCGGAAAATAATTCACAGATAAACTTCCCATTGGCCGGTGTATATGCCCTGTATTACACTTCAAAATACATGTTGTTTTCGGAAGAAACCATACCGCTTTATATAATGGAGCTTCGTAATAAATATTCTGTTATAGTATCGGAGCAGGTCAACAAAGATTCTGAACATTACGGATTACAGATTGCAGAAAAAATTATAGCTTGGGCTGCAACGGATGGATATAAAGAAAGCAGAACACTTCCCAGATATACCTTTTTAGAACAGGAGAGCGCATTTCAACCAACTCTTCCTGATTATGCTGATGCCGTAGAACCCTATTGGGGTAATCTGCGAACTTTTGCCCTGGATTCTGCAACACAATTTAAACCACAACCTTGTGAACCATTCAGCACAGATAGCAATTCGCTTTTTTTTAAAAATGCTTTGGAAGTTTATGAAACCGGAAAAAATTTAACAGAGGAACAAAAAATGATAGTCCTTTTTTGGGATGATAATCCTTTAACTACCATATATATAGGCCATATGCAATATGCCGAAAAGAAAATGTCGCCGGCGGGTCACTGGTTAGATATTGCACGTGTCGCCATTGAGCTTACCAAAACGGATGAAGTACGTGCAGCACAAATTTATGCTACAGTTAGTATAGCGAATGCCGATGCATTTATATCTTGCTGGGCAGAAAAATATAACAGCAATGTTATAAGACCCGAATCCTATATTAGAAGATACATAGACACACAATGGAAACCCTTTTTACAAACTCCTGCGTTCCCGGAATACACCAGTGGACATAGCACAATATCGGCTGCCAGTGCAACTATCCTTACATACTATTTCGGAACTAATTTTGTTTTTACTGATTCCAGTGAAACAGTTTATGACCTTCCACCCAGATCATATGGCTCCTTTGTACGGGCCGCCAACGAAGCAAGTATCAGCCGGTTTTACGGTGGAATACATTATAAAAAGAGTACGGAAGCGGGCACAAGTCATGGCTTTGAAATAGGTGTTTATTTATTATATAAATTAAAAAAAGGTTAAAGTGTTTAAAATACCCCTCAACAGAAATATTTATGTTAAAAATTTAAACTTTATTTCTCAAATTATCTTTAACTTTATGGGGACATTTAATTTTTAAAGCTTTAAAAAACTAATTATGAAAAAAATTTACTCTTTCTTTTCAGTTCTGTTTATCACTGCAGCAATGACTGCTCAGGTAAACGTAACTTACATGGTTGACATCACAGATTATCTTGCTGCAGGCAATGTTCTTGGTGCTGGCGGAATCAGAGTTGGTGGCGACTTCGCTCCTTTAGGTGCCATGAATGGAGTTACTCCAATGGTTTCTTGGGATCCTCTAAATGCTTCTAGCGCCTTGACAGACATGGGTGGTAATGTTTGGGGTATAGTAGTTACTTATCCGAACGCTTCAGTTGGATTAGATCAGCCGTATAAATTTGTAAATGACAATTGGGGAACCAACGAAGGAACAGATGTAGCAAATACCATAGGTGCTGATGGCTGTGGAACAGATGATGGCGCCGGTAACGTAAACCGTCACTTAATTGTTCCTGCTACTGATGTTATGTTACAGTATTGCTGGGATCGTTGCTTTAAATGCGATGGATCAGATCCAATCGTACTTGGCATTTTCGACACTCCTTCCAGTTTAGGAGCTGTTAACGTTTCTCCAAATCCGATTTCTACAAATGCAAGCTTTAATTTCACTTTGCAAAGTGCAAGTGATGTTACTATCAGCATTTTTAACCTGATGGGAGAACAAGTTTCCATTACAAATACAAATACTTCTGCAGTTGGAAATCAAACTTATACTGTTGACGTAACTTCACTTCCTGCAGGTAGTTATATCTACCGCGTAGTTGCAGGTGAAGCTGTTACTTCGGGTAATGTTGTTAAATTGTAATAAAAAAATTCAGTGGTTGGTGAAAATCCATCCACGTATAAAAAAACTCGTTGAAATTCAGCGAGTTTTTTTTATGCGCAATAACGAAGGTGACGACTCACGAAATGAGGAATGAGTTATGAGGAATGAGTTTGCTCCCGGTTGGCCGGAAAGTTATTCTACGAGCAAAAACATAAACTTCCAATGATAAGTTAATCAGGACTCACGAATCACTATTGACGACTCACGAAATGAGGTGAATGGTCAATGGTGAGTGGTGAGTAAATCCAGGTTGGCCGGAAAGTTATTCTACGAGCAAAAACATAAACTTCCAATGATAAGTTAATCACGAATCACGATTCACGAAATCTCCTCCTTTCCTTGCAAAGCCATTTGATACGCTTTTTCATAATTAACTGCAAGGTTGCTCCAGGCGAAATTTTCGGCGTAACTCTCTACTGTGTTGCGCAAAATAATTCTTTCGCGGCGAGTAAGTTGAACAAAATTATACATGGTCTCCGCTAATTCTTCCGCGCTTTCGTCGAAGGTTTTATTTTTTCTTTTTACGATATAAATTCCTCTGTCGTCGAGGTTGCGAAATTTCGTGAGACAATAATTTCCGAATCCACTGAGATCACTTGTTACTGCAGGAACTCCGCGTGCAACACATTCCAATGGAGTATATCCCCACGGTTCATAATAACTCGGAAACACCCCTAAATGACATCCTCTTACAAATTGCGGATATTCCATTCCGAATAAAGGAGATGTGGCCGCAACAAAATCAGGGTGATATATCATTTTCACTTTATCTGCCGGTTTATTAATGAGATCGTGTTCGCGCAAATAATTTAATATCTCATCACCCGCATCATTTTTCAAATTGTGTGTTACCACTATTGGCCACAGATCGCTTTTCCAACTTTGTATTTGTTTGCGGTATCGAAATTTCCAATAATCATCTATAAAATCATTTAATTGAGGCACATTGGGATCAATATTTGTTGCAGCAGCTTTAAATAATTTTTCGCGAATTTGTTTTAACATTTCCTCACAAGTTGCACGTATATCATCCATTGCTGCACGTGCATGCAATACCAATGGATTAATTGTTTCAAAAGGTTGTTTAGTAATAAAGAACATTACAACCGTTTTATCCATGTTCTCCTTTTTCATTCTTTCATTTAATCTGCGCAATGCTTCTAATGTGAGATCATACCCTTTGTTGTGATATTCATATCGTCCGGAAGTAAAAAAATATACTGTTTTATCCAGATCAAAAGTATAAGAATGAAAAAAGTGTGACATCACAAATTCATCAATTTTATTTCTGAATTGTCCGTGGAGATTTTGTAATTCATGAGTAGCCAAAAAGCGCGGCAGGCTAATTCCGTTCGGCAATATCATATCCGGTTTTCTTCCCAATAAAAATTCACATTCCTTGCCAGTTATTTCGCTCACTGTAGTAAAAATATCACAGTCGTTTGCAGCAGCTCTTTCCATTCGGGTTTGCGCCTCGATATAAAATTTTTGTGCCATTTGAAGCCAGTCGTAATTACTTAGGTTGCGATAAAAATTCTGGTCGTTACCAGCAATATATCTGCCCAATAAAGTGGCATGTGTTGTAAATACTGTTTTTATTTTAAGATGCTCCTTTTTTATATACGAAATAGGCATACCGGTCATCCACTCATGGAAATGTGCTATGATATTTCCTCCTTCTGCATTTTTTTCAAGCACCGTGAAAAATTCAGCTACCAAATGTCCAAAACAAATTACCTGTTGCAAAAGGTCATCGGGGTTATAAATATTTATTTTGTAATCATGCAGTAATTGTGCTTTTATATCTTTCAGTTTATCATAAACCTGCATTGGTGATATTAATACAACCTTTGGTTTTCCATCGGTTAACCACCTGCCATAATGTAATTCAAATCCCAACTTGCGCATATCTAAAACAGCTCTGCCAAAATCATCGTCGTACTCAAAAACCTCTTCAAATTCAGCAGGTAATTTTGCGTGGAGCAAAGGACCTATCATGCAGTATTGCCCTCCCCATTTATCAATGATCTCTGGCACCTTGCTTCTTACCACGGTATAAATTCCACCAACCTGATTGCATACTTCCCAGGCGGTTTCCACTAACAGCGGTGCATATAAACTCGTTTTGTCGGACATACTTTACTTTTTTTAATCAATCGCTTATCTCAAGAAAACACTAATATACGCAATGCAAAAAATTGAATGGTATATCTATATAATATTTTCAAAAATAATATATTCCAAAACTATTCGCAAGTGGAACAGAAGTTGTTTGCATTTTATTTTATGAGGTTGCCATAATCAGCAAGTGATACGCCAATTATTTCCTGCGCTTCTGCCTTTCCATAGGTATGAGTTATCTCTGCCTTATTTGGAGTTCCGGGCATTGCTTTGTAGGTAAGAAAATAATGTTTTAAGCGCTCTACTAATGATTGGGGAAGATGATCTACATCATCCCATCCCGAATATATCTCATCATTTTGCATAACGGCAATTATTTTATCATCGGCTTGTCCGCCGTCTATCATTCTGAATCCGCCGATTGGAATTGCAGGAATTATAATATTTCCATGAGAAATGTTACGTTCTGTAAAAACACAAATATCCAAAGGATCTCCATCACCAACAATATTTGTTCTGCCGGTTTTGTATGCACAAAATTCCCCTATCAATTTTCCACAATAGGTGCGCGGAATAAACCCATACAAACAAGGTAAAACATTAGAATATTTTTGCGGGCGATCTATTTTCAGATATCCGCTTTCCTTGTCAATTTCATATTTTACTGTATCTGTAGGCACTATTTCAATAAATGCCGTAACCAGTTCCGGAACATTGGGTCCGGAAGAAATTCCGTGCCATGGGTGTGCTGTATAATTATTAATCATTGTTTGTTTATATCTCGTACAAAATTACACCATTCGCAGTCCTCTTTTCCGCAACCTGTATTAAACTCCAGGTTCTTGATCTTGGTATATACATCTTTTATTTGTGTTGCAACTATATCCACCTCATCCTGCATGATAACAAAACGATGTTTTATAAATTCTTTTTTTTCATTCTTTTCCAGAAAATCTATTTCTCCACTTACCATTTTCCATGGTTTATATTTTTGGGCATCCAATAATATTTTATAAAACATGATCTGCCTCCAATAATCTCCTCCATTGGGATTTTTTTCATCCGGCGAACGCAACTTTTCTTTAGCATATTCAATATTTCCTGTTTTGTAATCCACAACATTTACCTCGTCGCCGTTAAATTCCATTTTATCAAAAACTCCGGTTATCGGAACATCATTCATCACCACATTTCTAATTGGATATTCCGTAAGTACGGTTTTACCGAAATTGTTGATATAGTAACCATAATAATCAGTAAGTATCTGCTTACCAAGATCCATTCTGTTTTTAAATTGTTTCTCCGTAAACGAATCTTCATTGCGATGCATATCGTATGCAAAATCATGGCGTAAAATTTCTATCGTCGGAAAGTTTTTATCCTCCGATTCTTTCATGCGTTCAAACAATCGGCGCAATGCATAATGCACCGCGGTTCCAAATGCCATAGAGTCGTTTTTGGCTCCTGGAACTTTAACCACCTTGTTAAAATAAAAATTTAACGGGCAATCCAAATAACTGTTTAATGCGGAGGCACTCAACACAAAATGTTCGAGTTGCTTAGTTATGTATTCTTTATCAAACAGATCAATATAAACAGGCTTTGTTTCCGATAATTCTGTTATTTTATATTGAATTAATGTTTCCATATCAATTATTATTTTTTCAGGTGTGAGTATTGTTCCACTCATCAACTCTGCAACAAATTGGGAAGCTTCAATCTCCTTTCCATCAGTATTATGCGTGGCATAAGAAATAAATAAATGTTGTTTAGCTCTGGTCATAGCAACATAAAATAATCTCCGCTGCGATTCCTCTTTATTGTTTTCATCCGTAAAGGTCAAAGTATCCGGTAAGGCATAATTCATATTGTTACCTCTCGATTTCTCCCATTTATCTGCTGTACATCCCATTAAAAATACATATTCAAATTCCAATCCCTTTGCAGAATGTGCAGTAATGAAATTAACGCCTCCATTATTAGTAACAGATTTTTGAATTTCCAGTTTTATATCGTGAACCTCCATTAGATCAAGGGTTTCGATAAAATCTTTAATTGTAATTCTGGGTATTCTTAAACCTTCTGATTTAATATGATCAAAAAAAGTTGTGATTACCTCCAGTGTCCAAATGCGTTGTTCTCCCTTTAAAATATAATTTAATAAACCACTTTCATTTAATATTTTTTCAAATAAAATTTGCAGTGTAAGATTATGCGTTTCCTGTAACCAGATTGTTAGTTTTTTTTCGAAATTCAGAATTGCTTCATGGTCCTTTAATTTTATCTGCGCTAATAAAGCGGGTTCTGAGATCACCCGTCGCCATGTAATTGTCGCATCCCTTTTTGAACTTATCCATGCTGATATGGAAGCGATATCGTGTGAATGTAATTTAAAGAAAGGATAATGCATGATCTCAAATAATAAATGTTCTGCATTATGTGGATTAGTTGCTTCCTCACTCAAATATTTCAACAGATTAATGATCTGCCTTATTAATGGCAAATGCAAAATATTAATTTTTTTACGCACCTGATATGGCACTCCTCTTTTTTCGAATGCCGCGATTAGATTTTCGGCTTGCGCATGTTTAAAATAAATTATTGCAATTTCTTCTAACGGAACTCCATCCTCTTTCAATTTTTCCACCTGCATTAAAATACCTGCTTGCTCCTGCAATGTATTTTCAAATTCCAGGATCCTCGGCTCACTTATTTTTTTCCTTTCCGGATTAGCGGAGGTTAAATTTTTTGTCAGTCCTTCCAATTTATTAATTAAACGAACTTTATTTAGTTCAATAACAACCTTTGATGCATCCAATATTGCCTGATGACTCCTATAATTTTCAGTAAGCACTACAACATCAATTGACGAACTATAAGACTGATAAAAATCCAGAATATTCTTAACACGTGCTCCCTGAAATTCATAGATACTCTGATCATCATCTCCCACAGCAAAAACATTCGGAACATCCCAATAACTTATTAATAAATTAAGGATTTCATTTTGTGAACCATTGGTATCCTGAAATTCATCCACTAAAAAATACTGGTATCGCTCTTGATAATTGCGCAACATATTTTCCCCGGCAACGGAAGTATCCTGAAATGCCTTTACCACCCACACTATCATATCACTGTAATCATACCTACCCATGTCGCGCATGCGTTTGGTATAAATAGGAAATAAATTTGCAGCATCGCGCAGTTTTTCCATTTTTTCTTTCGCGGTATCAATATCCTTTTGTTTTACATCGCCAACTTTAACACCTGTTTTTGCATTTGCTCTTTTATAAATAAATTCCTCGCGGTTTGGCAGATCGTTCAAATAATGATCAATTGCAACACTTATTTTTTTTTCGTCCCAGTCTTCATCCTTCATCATTTTAAATAAATTATTGAGACGCATAACCGGATTGCTCAAATCACCCTTTAATTTTTTTAAGGAGTGATTTAAAGGAAGTTCTTCCAAAATGTTTTCTAGCAGATTTACATTTTCGAGTTCAGAAATGGGTTCTAACTCCCTTTTTCCGAAATAATCGAGATTAGCCCGTATAACATCATTACAAAATGCGTGAAAAGTGTAAATATTAACGCGATGTGCATCGGGTCCAATAAACTGGATAAGGCGTTTGCGCATGGCAACTGTTCCCGCTTCGGTGTAGGTTAAACACAAAATATTGTCGGGTAACACATCCATTTCCATTAAAATTTTTCCAATTCTGACTGCCAGAATTTGTGTTTTTCCTGTCCCGGGTCCCGCTAAAACCAACACAGGACCTTCAATAGCATCCACTGCACTTCGTTGTTGATCATTTAGCTGAGCATAAGCAGTACTGTATGATTTTTGATAGGTATCTGAAATTTGCATGGTATTCACGTAGTTTTGCGGCTGTTATTGACAAACAAATGTAAATGTATAAAAATGTTAATTCGTAAAAAACTTGTAAATAGTATAATTATCTTTTTTTTGACCTCTGTGTTGATTGCATGCAAAAATAAATCTGTTTCTGAAATAGTAGAAACTGAAAAAAAGGATAGTATAGCCCTTGCACAAAACGACACTGCAATTGTTGTAAATTACGATAATAAGAATGCAAATGACAAGATACTCTTAAAGTTTCAACCGGAGATTGGGAAAACATATTACGTAGAAAATAATTCCAATTACACTTCCTTTCAAAGTATGGATACCATGAAAATGAAGGCAACTTCCGTAAAATATGGTAAGGTAAAATTGCAGGTAATGAGTTTAGAGAACGAGCAATATAAAATTACTTTCACACTTACTGATGCGCGAAAATCAATTAAGGATGATTCTTCCTCCATTGATTATACCTATGGAAAAGTACTTTCCGATCCTGCTGCAGATGTTGACAGACAAATTGAGGATTGTATGGTAAATACCCCTCTCACACTTTTTATTACTACTAAGGGCGAGGGAACAGATATACAGGGATATGAAAATATTATACAAAAAATAAAAGCAATAGTTGGCGCCGATGTTCCCGATGAATATATTGCAAATTCCATTGGAACGCCAACCGATAACCTCGAAAATTATTTTGTTTTTTACCCCGATACTGCTGTAAAGATTGGCGACACATGGAATATTTCCACAAATTCGAATTTACAGGGACTGCCTATTACCTTGACCAATACCTATACATTGGCTGATAGAAAAGATGGTATAGCATTTATTAATTTTAATACTATAGTTAAAATTGATAAAAAACAATTACCTGCTGATGTTATTGCCCAAATGGCAAATATGCAATTTTCTGCTTATGTAAAAGGAACAGGACAAATTGATGAAAAAACAGGATTTCCAATAATAATGCGCATTTCGCAAGGAATGGATATGAAAGATAGTTTTGAAGGACATACTACAGTCTCGAAACAAACCAGCTCCAGTGTGATACGTCGTGTGGAATAATGGAATCTAAACGATTTATTTATTTTGCAGGATTTATAACCCTGTTTGGACTCGGAGGCGGCGGAGTATTGCTTTTATATTTTTTTCACGATCAGTCATTATCGAAAACATTTTCCGATGCTCCACACAATATTTTTTTGCAATTGCGTATCGGCACCTTATATTCAATAGTTTCTTCTGTAATTCTTGTATTTCTGCTTGAAAAAAGAATGCTTGATGGAACCCGGTATTTTTTTGCCCGGTTGATTAAAAAATATACGATAGGAATTAAGGATCTCTTCTTTTTATCGTTTTGTGCCGGTGTTGGGGAAGAGCTTTTATTTCGCGGCGCAATTCAGCCCTGGCTCGGCATCTGGTTAACTGCTTTATTATTTATTTTTTTACACGGATATTTAAATCCAAAAGATAAACCCATGTTTTTTTATGGCACGGTTTTGTTAATAGTGTCGGGCGGTTTTGGTTATCTGATGCAATTCAGCGGGATTATTGCGGCAATAACGGCACATTTTCTAATTGATGTAGTGCTGATGGTCTATTTAAAAAGAACATCATTTCCAAATGCCTGAACTTTGACTGTTGAATGAATCAAAAAATAACCCCGGAATATTCTATTAAATGAGCCGAACAACCCGAATAGCCTATATTTCAGAAGTTTAAAGCAACAAAAGTGCATAAAAAATTATGCAATACCGTTATGCATTTAATAGCAAAACCTCATCATAATAATAAAAATTATACTTATTTTAGAACAAAATACCAGCTCAAATGAAAAATATATCAATCTTATTAATACTTTTTTGCCTTTTAACTACAGCTATTTTTGCATCCGTAAAATTTTTTCAAAATACGATGAATCCTAAAAATACATGGTTGGGATATGAAAAAGAATGGCTAAAAGTTGATTCTTTGGAAGCTGCCGGTTTGCCAAAATCTGCATTAGAAATTGTAGAAGAAATTTTAATTTTTGCCGAAGCAGAAAAAAATTCCCCTCAAACAATAAAGTCACTCACTTATAAATCTAAATACATTCATCAACTGGAAGAAGATGGTGAGATAAAAGTGATAAACTTATTCGAAGAAAAAATTAATACCATCTCCGCACCTGCTAAAAACATATTGCAGAGTATGCTTGGCGAAATGTATTGGAATTATTATTCTGCAAACCGCTGGAAAATTCAGAATCGCACACAAACTGTTGGTTTTAAAAATGACGATATAAGCACTTGGGATATTACTGCTTTACACAAGAGGGCTCAGGAATTATACACGGTTTCTGTAAAGGATCGTGAAATGTTGAAAAAAACAAATATAAAAGACTACAACGATATTTTAATTCCGGGCGACGAATTCGGAAAGCTTATGCGCCCAACACTTTTCGATTTTTTAGCACATCGCGCTATCGATTTTTTATCCGTCGACGAAGTTTATATCACTGATCCTGCATATAAATTTGAAATAACGGAACCGGTTGTATTCGACAACAATAAAAATTTTGCAGGTTATGTTTTCGGTTCCAAGGATACCGCCTCCAAAAAATTATTGGCCTTACGATTAATACAGGATCTCACAACAATGCATTTATACGATCCCTATCCATCAGCCTTAGTGGATATTGATATTAAACGACTCGCATTTGCAAAAAACAATTCGATAATGCCCAATAAAGATAGTTTATATCTGAAGGCATTAGTTAGCGAGGAAAAAATGTACAGTAAAGACAGCAGCTCTGCACGTATCAGTTATTTGATTGCACAAGTTCATCAATCACGCGCAAGTAACTACGAGCGACTTTCGGGTGATGAATACAAATGGGAACTTAAAACGGCTGTTGAAATTTGTGATAATGCAATATCAAAATTTCCAAATTCTATTGGCGGAAAAAATTGTTTGGTTATGAAGGAAACTATACTTCAGAAAAATCTTGATATTATTGTTGAAAAGATAAATGTTCCCGATTTGCCATTCAGAAGTGCCGTAACCTTTAAAAACATAGAAACTATTTATTTGCGAATTCTAAAAATTTCCGCTGATGAATTAGCGGAGTTAGATCAACTTGATTATGAAGAAAGGATTGCGTATTTAAATAAATTGACTATTTATAAACAATGGGATCAAAAGTTACCTTCTGATGGTGATCATAACGAACATCTAACAGAAATTAAGATAGACCCATTGCCTTTTGGTAGTTATGTTTTAATGGCAAGTGTAAATGCCTCCTTCGATCGATCTGATAATAAGATCATAGCTGTTGAATTATGGATATCCAATTTGGCATACATGAGCAGTAATACTAATGACATTAACGGGGGGAAAAGTTTTTATATAACCGACCGAACTACCGGCAAACCAATAAAAGGAGCATCTATACAAACTTATAAAAGAGAATATGATTATAATACCAGAAAATACAAATTCAATAAAGACAAAACATATACAACTGACGAAAACGGATATTTTGTAGTAAATGATCCATTGATCAAAGACTATTTTTATTTCAGTTTTAGCATTCAGCATGGTAAAGATTTTCTTGATGTGGGAAATAATTTTTATATCTATAAAAGTTCCAACATCGCTAAAAATCCAACTTACAATACCTACTTCTTTACCGATCGTTCCATTTATCGCCCGGGACAAACCATTTATTTCAAAGGAATTATTACAGAGAATTCCTTTGATGGCAAAAACAAAAATGTAGTAGCTAATAAAAAAACAACGGTCACTTTTTATGATGTGAACTCACAGAAAATTGCATCTTTAGATCTGACTACAAACGATTACGGCTCGTTTGCAGGAACATTTACAGCACCGCAGAATGTTTTAACCGGCGACATGCGCATTCAGAATGAAAATGGAACTTCTAATTTTTCTGTGGAGGAATATAAACGACCAACATTTTCTGTAAGTTTTGATCCGGTGAAAGGAAGTTTTGTATTGGGTGATTCCATTCAGGTAAGTGGATTCGCAGAAGCATATGCCGGAGCTAATATCGACAATGCAAAAGTGCAATATCGAATTGTTCGAAATGCCTCTTTTCCGTATTGGTACGATTACGGTTGGTGGCGCAAACCTTATCCGAATGTTCCGGAAATGGAAATTACAAACGGCGTAACAACTACAGATGCTGAAGGAAAATTTAGAATTGATTTTATCGCAATCGCCGACCTCACACTAAATAAAAAATGGAGGCCACAGTTTTCTTACACTGTTTATGCCGATGTTACTGATATTTCGGGCGAAACCAGAAGCATGGAAACTTATGTATCGGTTGGTTATGTTTCGTTGAACCTATATTCTGATGTGCCGGAAATAATTTATACAAACAAACCCGCAACAATTCTTATTTCAACATCCAATCTGAATGGAACTCCCGAACCCGCAACAGGAAAAATAAAGATATATCCCTTAGATGCTCCCAATAAATTATTTCGCGATAGAAACTGGGCTCAGCCTGATAAACAAATACTTACACAACAGGAATATTATAAATTATTTCCAAATGATCTTTACGGTGATGAAAATAATAAATTGAGCTGGAAACAATTAAATATGGTTGCAGAATTAAATTGGAATACAACAAAAAGTGATTCTGTTCTTATTGATGTAAAAAATTACGATACCGGTATTTATAAAATGGAAATAACTTCCAACGACAAAAACGGAGAAGAAATAAAAATCATAAAATATTTCTCTGTTTTAAAACAAGGGGAATATTCTGCATACCCACAATATAATTTGACTACTACTTATGATGTTTTATCAAAACCAGGTGAAAATGCCATAATTAATTTCGGTAGCAGTGCAAGAGAAGTAAAAGCACTGCTCGAAATAACAAATGGAAAAGGGGAAACAAACCGAAAATGGATTAGTTTGCCTGAGCAAATGAATAAAGGAAATGTTGCAAGCATGATGGACATTGAAATTCCAATAGCAGAAAGCGATAGAGGTGGAGTGGCTGCTCAAATCTTTTTTATAAAGGACGGAAGATTTTTTTCTCAGAATTATTTTATTACCGTTCCATGGGATAATAAGAATTTAAAAGTGGAGCTGGAAACACATCGCGATAAATTGCAACCGGGATCCAAAGAAACATGGAAGGTAAAGATCAGTGGAAATAACGGCGAAAAGGTTGCTGCTGAATTTTTAGCAAGTATGTACGATGCTTCGCTCGATGCATTTAAAGGCCATTACTGGCAATTTGTTTCCTGGCCATATAATTATCGTTATTCTTCCTGGAATGCTGACGGTAGTTTTGGAAATGGGAATCAATATACTTGGGCCGATAATTTATGGTGGCGTGCCGGTGGATATCATTCTATAAATTATGACGCCTTGAATTGGTTTGGGCTAAATGTTGGATATGGTTATTATAATAGATATAGAAGAAAAGATGCTGATTTTGATGGTGAATCAGTTCAATTCGATCAAATAATGGTGGGAAAAGAAGCAGGAAATGCACAAATGGCTGAAGTCGCAGCATCTGAAGAAAGCGAAAAGAAGATTGATTTTAGTGAAGAAGTAGCAAATTTTACTCCCGGACATTCAAAAGCTACAGGATCTAATACGGAAACAATTACGCCGGGGTTTGATCAAATTTCCGCAAGAACAAATTTGAACGAAACTGCATTTTTTTACCCACAGTTGGAGACAGATTCAACCGGTAATATTATTTTCAGCTTTACCATGCCGGAGGCATTAACTAATTGGAACTTTATGGGACTTACGCATACAAAAGATCTGCAGAGCAGTCAGATATTCAGTAATGTGGTAACCCAAAAAGAATTAATGGTGCAACCAAATGCACCGCGCTTTTTGAGAGAAGGAGATGAATTAGAATTCACAGCAAAAATTTCGAATTTAACCGATAGCATTTTAATCGGCGTTGCTCAACTCGAATTATTTAATGCATTAAACATGCAACCTGTTGATCTCGCTTTTGCAAATAATAATAAAGAAGTAAAATTTACAACAAATGCAAAAGGAAGTGCAGTTGTAATTTGGAAAATTAAAATACCTTCCGGTTTTGATGCAATTGTTTACCGCGTTAAAGCAAAGGCTGGAAATTTTACGGATGGGGAAGAAAATGCTTTACCTGTTTTAACCAACAGAATATTAGTAACCGAGGCATTACCACTTTGGGTTCGCGGAACTAAAACAACAAACTTTAATTTTACCAAATTAATTACCTCCGCAAATTCAAATACAATACGCAACCAAAGTGTAACGCTGGAATATACCTCCAATCCCGCATGGTATGCAATACAGGCTCTCCCTTACATGATGGAATATCCCTACGAGTGTGCGGAGCAGATTTTCAGTCGGTATTACGCAAACAGCATCGCATATTATATCGCGAATTCTGATCCGGAAATAAAAAGAGTATTTGAATCCTGGAAAAACAATCCGGAATCACTTACCTCAAATCTGGAAAAAAATCAGGAATTAAAATCTTTGTTGCTGGAAGAAACACCTTGGGTTTTACAGGCACAAAATGAAACAGAACGCAAAAAGCGCGTGGCGTTATTATTTGATATCAACCGCATGCAAAATGAAATGTCGGCAGCAATAAATAAATTAGAAAAATTGCAATTGCCAAATGGCGGTTGGCCGTGGTTCAAAGGATATAAAGACGACAGATACATTACGCAATATATTGTAACCGGGTTTGCGCATCTGCAACAGCTCGGAATAACGGATGAAAAAAATAAAAATAACATTGATGAAATGTTAATGCGCGCTGTGGATTATTGTGATAAAAGAATAGTGGAAGATTATAATTTACTCGAGGAAAATAAAACAGATAAAACAAACCATATTCCTGATAATATTACCATACAATATTTATATGCCAGAAGTTATTTTAATTCCACTTTAGGAGAAGATAATGAAGTAGCATTTAAATATTATATCGGCCAGATAAAAAAATTCTGGCCCAAATATGACATTTATCAAAAAGGAATGATAGCTTTAATTTTAAACAGGTCGAAGGAAACTACTATTGCTTTAAATATCACAAAGTCGCTGAAAGAATTTAGTTTAAATACCAATGAAATGGGCATGTATTGGAAAGAAAATATTTATGGTTACTATTGGTATCAGGCACCTATTGAAACGCAGGCTTTAATGATAGAGGTATTTGGTGAAGTTGCAAAGGACGAACAATCGGTTGAAGACATGAAGGTTTGGTTATTGCGACAAAAACAGACCACCGATTGGAAAACGACCAAAGCAACAGCCGAAGCCTGCTATGCCTTATTATTGCGAGGAACAGATCTTCTGGCAAATAAAGAACTTGCAATTATTACTGTAGGAAAATTAGTTGTACAACCCGATAAAGTGGAAGCCGGAACAGGATATTTTAAAACAAATTGGCTTGGTGCTGATATCACATCTGATCTTGGCAAAATTAATATCAAACCTTCCTCCACCAATCAATTAAGTTATGGCGCCATGTATTGGCAATATTTTGAGGATATAGATAAAATTACATCCTCCAACAATCAACTACAATTAAATAAAAAATTGTTCCTGCAAGAAAATTCTGCAACAGGACCGGTATTAAAACCTATAGACGAAAATGTAACATTACAGGTAGGCGATCTGGTAAAAGTGCGCATAGAAATTCGTGTTGACCGCGATATGGAATATGTGCACATGAAAGACATGCGTGCAAGTTGTTTTGAACCCGTAAATGTATTAAGTGAGTATAAATGGCAGGATGGATTAGGATATTACGAAGCCACCGGCGATGCCAGTACAAACTTCTTTATCAGTTATTTGCGTAAGGGAACCTATGTTTTCGAATATCCGATAAGAGTTACCCATAAAGGCAGTTTCAGCAATGGCATAACCAGTATTCAGTGTATGTATGCGCCGGAGTTTACGAGTCATAGTGAAGGAATTAGGGTGAAAGTACAATAATTACCCTGTTCTGACTGTTATTTAGGGAAAGTTACATAAATTTATTGCATTCAAAGCGGAGAATACCGCTGTTTTGGATGCTTTTAAATTTTCCGGACTGATCACCTTTATTTAAAGGTGAAAGAATTTTATCCTATAACCCAAATCTACATCATGAAAATTAAACCCGTTTCACTCCTAGTCTTAATATTTTTATTATCCGGAGTTTTTGCTAGTTCATTAATAATTTTTAATAAACCAGATAATAATTGGTCGGGTTATGAACAAGAATGGAAAAGCACCGACTCTTTAATATCACTTCAATTACCGGAATCTGCATTGGTTTTAGTCGAGGAGATATATGATCATGCTAAAACAGAACATAATGAACCTCAGTTAATAAAATCGATTATTTATTTAAGCAAACTCACTATTGCTTTGCGTGAAGATGGTGAAATGCACGCTATCGAATTGTTTAAAAGTGAAATCCATGAGGCAAATAGTCCGGTAAAAAATATACTTCAAAGTATGCTGGCAGAGGTTTATGAACAATATTTATTTGCCAACTATTATATCATTCATAATAATTATGAAGACAAAATGGAGGAATCGGATATTTCCACATGGACCATCAACAAACTCTATCAAGAAGTTAATGACCTTTACGTTTTATCAATACAAAATACTGAAATATTAAAGTCCACACGTAATTCAGATTACAAAGAAATCCTGTGGAAGGCTGCACCGGAAAATGAAAAATTACGACCTACGTTATATGACATTTTAGGGCATCGCACACTTGACTTCCTCTTGGCTGATAATGCATATCTTACTAAACCGCAATATCAATATAACATCTCAGATCCCGATATTTTTGCAGAAAGCAGAATTTTTGCTGAACACAAATTCTCTTTTGCTGACACACTAAATAAAAAAGAGCTTGGTTTATCGCTTTTGCAGGATCTTACTCGATTTCATTTAATGGACAAACATCCAGGGCCCATAGTGGATTTAGATATTAAAAGACTAAAATTTGCCAGAACAAACAGCAATTTAATATCAAGGGATAGTTTATATCTTCAATCACTAAAAACGGAATTGGAGAGATTTAAATGGTTTAATTATTCTCCATACATATCAACTTTAATAGCGGAACAATATTTTAATAATGGGAATAAACAAATTGATACACTCGAAAATTTTAAGATTGCTTATCAATATTGTACCGAAGCAATAAAAAGATTCCCCAATGCTATTGCAACCGAAAATTGTAAAAAATTAGTTTCGGTCATTACTGAAAAATTCGGCGCAATAACTGCAGAATCTGTTCAAATTCCGGACAAACCTTTTCGTGTGTATTTTGAATATAAAAATATAGATACTCTTGAATTTCGTATTATCCCAATTTCCATGAAACAAAAACGCAACTTTGATGAAGCTTATCGAGAGGAAAAAATTGAGTATGCCGCTCAACTGCCATATTCAAAAAAATGGAAACAATACGTACCCAATACCGGAGATTTCAAGCAACATGGTGTGGAGTTTATGATCGATTCCCTTCCTGTTGGCTCCTATATACTTCTTGCATCTGATTCAAGTGACAACAAAAATTATATGAGTTGCGCAACAAAGTTTCAAGTGTCAAATCTTTGTTTAGTCGCAAAAAAGAACAATAACAATACCTGGTATAAAGATGCAGAAACCTTTTATGTAGTTGACAGAACAACCGGCCAACCTGTGGCAGGGGCTAATATTGAAACTTACAAAACAAATTATCACTACCTATTCGGATATAACTCTTATCAACTAAAAGAAAGTTACAGCAGTGATGAAAATGGCAGGTTTATGCTTAAAAGCCCGAAATTACATTACAGTGATGATCGGGGTATTATTGTTAAAAAAGATAACGATATATTAGACTCCCAAGTTGCTTTCACAGTAGATAAAAAATATAAACAGAAGGAATATTTATATATTGAAAATTATTTATTTACCGACCGCAGCATATACCGACCAGGACAGAAAATTTATTTTAAAGGAATTATTATAGAGGAATCACGATTACATAAAGACAAAAAAATATTGTCAGATATTCCGTTAGCAGTAAGCCTTTTTAATGCACAACACAACAAGGTGGCAAGTTTGCAATTAACAAGTAATGAGTTTGGTTCCTTTTCGGGTTCATTTACAATTCCCAATGATATAATGCCGGGCAGGTCGGTTATAAGCACACAATTTGGAAGTATAGCTATCTTGATAGAGGAATATAAGAGACCCACGTTTGCAGTTCATAGTGAACCCCTGGAAAAAGCCTTTGTATACAATGAAAATATCACTGTTTCTTCAAAAGCCACATCTTATTCAGGTAACGCGGTTAGTTTTGCAAGTGTAGTTTACAAAGTAGAAAGGGAATTATATCTCTCACCTTACCAAAATTATGCTAACACCTATAGTTATCCCATATTTATAGAAAGCGGAACAACCAATACAAATGAAGAAGGAAATTTTACTATTTCATTTACTACAAGACCGGATACATCATTACAATATAATAAGTTTCGCATTCATAAATACACAATCTCCGGTTCTGTTACAGATATAAGCGGTGAAACTAAAAATTTTAAACAAATTGTTTTCGCCGGATATATTTCAACACTAATAACTTTTACGATTCCCGATCAAATTACCTCTGGCGCATCATTTCCGATCAAAATAAATGCAACCAATCTCAATTATTTTCCAATTGATGCAAAAGGAAAAATTAGTTTTACCCCATTAGAAAATTCGGGGAGAGTTTTGCGGGAGCGTTTGTGGGATGCACCAGACCAATGGGTTATTTCAGAGGAGGATTACATTAAAAATTTTCCAAATGATATATACAACAACGAAGACGATCCTTACAAATGGAAGGAATTACCTGTTGTAAAAGAATATTATTTCAATACTGCAAAAAAATCTACCGACACTATTAGCAGCGCCGGATTAATTCCCGGAATTTATAAATGCACCTTATATCACACTGACAAATCCGGCGAGGAATTAAAAACAAGTAAAATAATAAACATTACAGGCGAAAACGGAATTGGCGACGAAATATCAGGTAATATTTATTTGGATAAACCCGCAATAATTGCAGAACCGGATTCTACTATTAAATTAAAAATAAATACTGGAGTTGAAAATTCTTATTTGATGTGGGATCTAATAAGTATTAATGGCATTCAAAAATGGGAACATTTAGAAAATAAAAAGGAAAGCTCCCAGGAAGTTCTTATAGAAGAAAAACACCGCGGAGGCGCAACAGCAGAGGTATGGTTTGTTAAAAACAATCGATTTTATCATCGGGAGATAACCATAAATGTTCCGTGGTCAAACAAAGAGTTACAAATAGAATTAGAAACATTTCGCGATAAACTGGAGCCGGGAAAAGCAGAAACCTGGAAAATAAAAATTCGCGGGCCCCAAGGCAATAACGTTGCTGCTGAACTTTTAGCTTCCATGTACGATGTTTCACTGGATCAATTTGTTGAACACGAATGGAGTTTTATCGATTGGCCACAAAATACGCCAGATAGTTCGTGGAATGCCGATGCAACAATTAATGTTTCCCAATATTATAATGACCCGAGTAGAGTTTCGAATTATTATACTCCTAATTCCATTTATTATTCCGGCATCAATTGGTTTTGGACAAATTGGTGGGGATATTTCGGGGGAAATAATCCTTACCGCAAAAATGCCTATTATGATATGGAGGATCTGAATCCATATAGAGGCGATTTTAGTAATAATTCACTCGTTACAATTGCAAGTATTCAATTGAATGAAGGAGATATGAATTTCAACTATTCCAAAGGAGGTTCGAGAGGAAAGAAAAATTATAAGTCTAATTCCGAAACACAAACATTATTTGGCTTTGAAAAAAATGTTGATCCATTATGGGAAATGAATCCGCTTGCTTATTCGTATGATAAGATTGATATCAAAACACATCTAAGTCAAAGCAAAGCAAATCCTTTTGAAATTACCGTGGAAGAAACATTAACTAATATTATCAGCAGAAAAAATTTGCAGGAAACTGCATTTTTTTATCCGCATTTACAAACAGATACTACTGGTATTGTCATTATCAGTTTTACTGTTCCCGAATCATTAACAGAATGGAAATTACAGTTGCTTGCACATACCAAAGATCTTTTACACAGATATTCCGAAGCGACAATAATTACACAAAAGGATTTTATGATCTCACCGTATTTTCCACGGTTTTTGCGCGTAGGTGATACTGTTAACGTAACTGCAAAAATTCAAAATCTTTCTCAAAATGAAATTACCGGTTTAGCCCAACTGGAGTTATTGGATGCATTTACCATGCTGCCTGTTGACGCAAGATTTGATAATTCAAAAGAGGCCCTCCCATTTAATGTAAAAGCAAAGGTAAACACTATGGTAAGTTGGCAACTTATAATTCCGGAAGGAATTAATGCGGTGATCTACACTGTAAAGGCCACAAACGGAACTGTGAGTGATGGCGAACAAAACATCATTCCCGTTTTAACTGATAAAATGTTAGTAACAGAAACATTTCCACTTCGTACAAAAGCGGCATCCACACAATCTTTTTTATTTGAATCCCTTTTGAATTCCCGAAACAATATCGATCGTGTGAACCATGCAGTTGCATTGGAATATGCCAGCAATCCAGCTTGGTATGCTGTACAATCATTGCCATATTTGCAGGATTATCCCTTTGAATGTGCGGAACAGTTATTCAACAGATATTATTCAAATGCGCTTGCTGCATCCATTGTTTTGTCAGAACCTGAAATTGAAAAAATATTTAGAAATTGGCAAAAGGATTCTATTTCCCTTCTATCAAATCTGGAAAAAAATACAGATTTAAAAAATATTTTATTACAAGAATCTCCGTGGGCACTTCAAGCCGCAGAGGAAACAGCAGACAAAAAAAGAGTATCTAAATTATTTAACAAAACTGCTATACAATTGCGTTTAAATGCCACAATGGTTTTACTTAAATTACATCAACTTCCAAGTGGAGGATTTACATGGTTCAGCGGTGATTTTTTTGCTGATCAATATATTTCACAATATATACTTGCCGGAATGGCACATTTACACGGATTAGAAACACCGGTTGTGGGGGACGGAGATTTCAAACTGATGTTATCGAGAACTATTCAGTATTGTAATAAAGAATTATACGACGACTATGAAAATTTATTGGAAGATTTTAAATCCAATCAAAAAACCGACAGCGCAACTTATATTCCTCCATCCCTTATCGTTCAATATTTTTATGCAACAAGTTATTATACCTCCATCAAGCTAAATATAAAAGAACAAAAAGCCTATGATTATTATTTGTTTCAGATAAAAAAATATTGGACAAAATATAATTTATATGAAAAAGCAATGATAGCGCTTGCATTAAACAGAATGGATGACAAAAAAACTGCAGAACTTATAGCACGATCTTTAAAAGAAAATTCAATTTTGAATAAAGAAGGTGGCAGGTATTGGAAGGATAATACTATTGGATATTATTGGACAGAAGCTCCAGTTGAAACACAAGCGATATTGATAGAAGTTTTTGATGAAATATTAGGTGATACGCAAGGAATAGACGAATTGAAAATCTGGTTACTCCAACAAAAACAGGCAAACGGATGGAAAACAACCAAAGCCACGGCTGAAGCATGTTATGCACTTTTATTTAAAGGAAATTCACTTTCCGACAAAGATGCATTGGCCGAAATTGTTGTTGCAAATTCTTTACTCGATCAAAACAATGCAACTGATGCAACCGGATATTTTAAAAAGATTTGGACAGGAGAGAAAATAATTCCACAATTAGGAAATATATCTATTACTACAACTTCGGGTTTAGGTGGTTATGGAGCAATCTATTGGCAATATTTGGATAAAATGGAAAACATTTCCGGTATAGCTTCCGGTTTAACAGTTAATAAGCAATTGTATTTACAAAAGGTGACTGTAACAGGAATTCTATTAGTTCCTATAAATGAAAATACAATTTTAAAAGTAGGTAATCTTGTGATTACAAATCTTGAATTTAATGCGGATAGAGAAATGCAATACGTACATATGCGCGACCTTCGGGCAAGTTGTTTTGAGCCCTTGAATGTATTAAGTTCGTTTAAATGGTCACAAGGCATTGGCTATTATGAAAGTACCGGTGACGCAAGCAGCAATTTTTTTATTTCCAATCTGCCAAAGGGTAAATTCACTATGGAATATACGATGCGTGTTACCCATAAAGGAAATTTTAGTAGCGGCATTACAAATATTCAATGTATGTATGCTCCCGAGTTTAGCAGCTATAGTAAGGGGTTTCGAGTGCTTGTGCAATAGAAAAAAGTGATAAAAACGGCATAAACACAATATTGGCAAACATTTTGCAACATATCGCCTTTTAACTAAAAATTTTACAAAAAAGCAAATCAATGAAAAGAATAACTCAGGTAATTGCGGTAATGTTTATCGCGGTAACTTTATTTTCCTGTGGCAAAACCGAAAAGGTTTTGGTTAAACATGACGGAGAATGGAATATTGACAAACAAGTAACCACTACTACTTCAGGTGGCATTTCTACTACAGAAACAGATACCGATTACGGTGTGGCAACTTTCAATGAAAATGGCACAGGTTTCATCACCTATAATGATGGCACTACCGACACATTCAGTTGGTCGGTAAATGATGATATTATTTCTGTTACTTACGATGCCATTGCCACAACCATTGACTTTACCATTCTCGACAGCAGCAAAGATTCGCAACATTGGTCAGGTAGTTATACCTACGATATTTTTGGGGTTGATTTTGTGGTGGATACGGAGTTATGGTTTACCAGCTTGAATTAAAATAATTTTTCTAAAAACCGCTTTGTAACATTTGTTATGAGGCGGTTTTTTAATTTAACTAATGGGTATATTTATAATTTAATTAATACAGATCTTTCTCGATGCAATTCGATAACCATTATAGTAAATTGAAACAAAATATATGCCTGTGGAATATGCGGAAATATCAACAGAATTTGTTTCCTGCAATAATTTCTGCGAAATAATTTTTTGACCCGTAATTGAATTGAGTTCCATTACCACTTGCTGCATAACCTTTTCCTTCGGTAATTTAATTATTAGCATATTATCTATAAATTGAATTTGCAGGATATTACCTAATAAATTGCGACCGGTAAAAACAACATCCATTATATCGTAATCATAACAAAGTAGGTCAGCATAATAACCATCGCCAAACCCAAATACTAAGGGATTATAAGATGCTCCTATAATGAGTTCTTCACCATAAATATCTTTTGTTAATCCGATAAGATCAATAGTATATTCAGCTTCCCCTGTTTTAGGAAATTGGATAATGCCGGTTAAATCAATTGCATCATAATCATGAAAAGAGGTTAACCAGTCAATATTATTTTCATTTGCCACGCCAACGCCATACGAGGCTATATCCGATTCATCCTCATCTTGTGTAAAGTAAATTTGAAAATATCCTGCATCATTTAAATAATCCAAATCAATAGTTTCAATATGAAAATAACATGTATGAAGCATAGGCATTATTATATTCATTGGCGTTGACAGGGTTAACACAGCAGACGCTCCTTCCATAGGCATTTTCATATAAAACGCTGAATAATAGGTGCCTTGAGAAAATACATCTCCATTTATATCCAAAAGGGAAGCAGGAAGATTAAAAATATTAACAACACCGGGTAAAACTAAGTCTGCTGAAATACCGTAGTATCGGGAAGGGTCCAATGTTATAGCATCATTTAATGAAAACCCGATAACATCATCTCTTGTAGGCATTAAAAAAACTCTTATTTCTGAATAATCAGGAGTTTCTGCATAAAATGTAATTGCAATATCGCTCACATCTTCAACATCTAAATCGTCGAACAGTTTTACATTAAAAGTGCTTCCATTCTCCGGTAAAAGTTCTTCGTTACAGAAAACCGAAGTTTCCGGAATTGAATTATATGCGGTAGAAAACACGGTAAGTGGAGAACCCACACTATTATAACAATCATTATAAAGACCATGACCGATAGTATTTAAGCTTAATCTAACCCATCCATAATGAATGTTGTCATCTATTAACAATTTGAGAGGCAAATATTTATTTACAAAACCATTGCCGTTGTTAATAATATTACAACCAGAAGAAGAATCATTGAACGAGCTTGCCGAAAGAATATGGAACCCTTCATTTGCCCAAATTAGTGATTCTCCTATTAATTGATCTGTATTAAAAAAATCAATATTATACGCGCTCCAGTTCCCAGAATCTTCCACTCCTACGCTTATAACACAATCGTTAATATACAACTCAATACCGGCATCGAAATAACCCCAATCATAATCAAATTTTATATCGTAAATACCATTTCCATCAATATCAATTTCGATTGGCTCCTCTTCATCTGCAAAACCTTGCCAATTCATGAGCCTTAGGTCCGGATCAAAATCCTGCAATATAATTTGTGCCTTTAATTTATCACTTCCAAGAATAGCTGTTGCTAATAAAGTATATCCTTGAAATGAAAATTGTTTCAGATTCATAAATATGAAATTAAAATACTAAACTAATGAAATATAAAACAAAAACAGAGCAAGATATTCTGAAGTGGTGGAATTTTTATGTGAAATACTACAACTATTTAGCGAAATGTATGCATTTAGATCAAAAATAGTATGATTCACACATTACATTAAACCAAATATGTTGAACGAAACCTTTAGCGTTACATTCTAAGACTCTTTAAATCGAACCGGGTTTTAAACAGTAAAACTTATTGTTTATCTTTGAATAAAATCTATTTTATGAAACTGACCTCACAAATTTGTGTTGTTATGCTCCTCTCCATAACACTGTTTTCCTGTTCTAAAACTGAAAAAGTTTTAGTTAAACATGCCGGCGGGTGGAATATCGACAAATCGATTACTACAACCACAATAGATGGCATCTCCTCCACAACCACCGAATACGATTCGGGTGTGGCAACCTTCGCTGACAATGGAACCGGAATAATGGTTTACAACGGCGGATTTGCAGAAACCTTTACATGGTCGGTTGCAGAAGATGTGATAACCATTAGTTACGACATTAGTTTAACCTCTATTCCATTTACAATTCTCGACGACAGCGCCAGTGATTATCAGCATTGGTCGGGAACTTATTCTTATCTCTTAGGTCCTACAGAAGTTGTGATAGATTCAGATTTGACGTTGAGTGCGATAGGGGATTAATGTATAAGTAACTTCATCAAATTATACAGTCGATCATTTTTAATCTTGGTTAACTTGTATTTTCACTATTTATTTGCTGTTCATAATAAGCAGAATTATTTTCTGATTATATATTATTTCCTAATTTTTCTCTTTGTGTTTTGTGGGAACTAACCATTATTTTCCCACGGGACGAAATGCAGATAAATAAAAAATGCAGCACAATTGCGCTGCATTTTAAAATATTACTTTATTAAATAATTATCCGTTCATCGTAGCTAAAAACTCTTCGTTGCTTCTGGTTCCGCGCATGTTTTGTAAAATAAATTGCATGCTTTCTTCGGTGTTCATATCGGCAAGATGATTTCTTAAAACCCATATCCGTTTTAATACATCTTTTTCATGTAACAGATCATCTCTTCGCGTAGAACTTGCAGTTACATCCACACTCGGGAATATACGTTTGTTAAATAATTTTCTGTCGAGTTGAAGTTCCATATTACCGGTTCCTTTAAACTCCTCAAAAATTACCTCATCCATTTTGCTTCCTGTATCAATAAGAGCCGTTGCAAGAATAGTTAACGAACCACCGTTTTCAATATTACGCGCAGCTCCAAAAAACTGTTTTGGTTTTTGCATCGCATTGGCCTCCACACCTCCCGATAATACTTTTCCTGATGAAGGAGCCACCGTGTTATGTGCACGTGCTAGACGCGTTATCGAATCGAGCAGGATAACAACATCCTGTCCGCATTCCACCATACGTTTAGCTTTTTGTAAAACAATACTGGAAACCTTAACGTGTTTATCTGCAGGTTCGTCGAAAGTACTTGCCACAACTTCTGCATTTACACTGCGTTCCATATCAGTAACCTCTTCCGGGCGCTCATCAATTAATAATACAATCAGATAAATTTCAGGGTGGTTTTGTGCAATTGCATTTGCAATAGACTTCAACAAAAAGGTTTTACCCACTTTTGGTTGAGCTACTATCATTCCGCGCTGACCTTTACCTATTGGTGTAAAAAGATCGATAACACGGGTGGAATAATCAGTGGCACTATAAACCAAATTCAATTTTTCATCCGGGAAAAGCGGAGTAAGATAATCGAAAGGCACTCTGTCGCGAATTTCTTTCGGATCACGGCCGTTGATTGTTTCAACACGCAACAATGCGAAATATTTTTCTCCTTCTTTCGGAGGACGGATAAAACCCGCAACCCAGTCGCCGGTCTTTAATCCAAAAAGTTTTATTTGTGAGGGAGAAACATAAATATCATCTGGGGAAGTAAGATAATTGTAGTCGGCACTGCGCAAAAACCCGTATCCGTCGGGCATCATTTCCAGAACGCCTTCGCCGGGAACAGCTCCATCCAGATCGATATTAAAACGACCTTCGCGGTTCTTTTTAGGATATTGCGGCATTTGCATTTCATCCTTCGCAGGAGTTTCTGTCGTTTCATTTACCTGATCTACCTGAGGCTTTTCAATCTGCTCCTCTTTTTTAGGTTCTTCTTCAGGCAGGTCCTCTTCAAAGGATAACTGCGGGTTACTGAACTTATCGGAAACCTCGTTGTCAACAGGAGTATCCTTTTTCTTGCGGGGACGAAGAACGCGTTTGCGGTCCTTTTTATCTGCTTCTGACGAAATTTGTGCATCAACAATAGCACCCACTAATTCGCTCTTGCCCATCTTTTTATAATTCGGAATATGGAATGGATCAGCGATCTCTCTCAGTTCAGGAACGAGCATATCGTTCAACTGTGCTTCAGTATACATAAAAGCTTATATTGGTTAGAAAAAAATTCAAAAAATTTAACAGTACGTCGATTTATTAAAAAACGAAAAGTTGAGAAAAAATTAACTGAATAAACCTGTTTTGAAATATTCAGACGAGATGTCCGCTACTTACTTCGAGGACTTTACGGTGCAATGATAAGGCGGATATTTTAAAAAAACAAAAAAAACAGCAAAAACTATGTCACTTATGGCAATGTTTACAATGAATTTAAGGGAAAACACCTCCCTTTGGGCATTTCAGCCACCAAAATACAGGTTATATTTGCCCCCAAATTAGTGTTTATGTTAGATATAAATTACTTGAGAGCGAATACAGAAACTGCGAAAAAACGATTAGCAAAAAGAAATAAATTCGATGTTCACATTATCGATACCATATTGTTATTGGACGACGACAGAAAAAAAATTCAGACAGATCTCGATAATACGCTCGCAGAAATAAACAGTACATCCAAAGAAATTGGAAAAATGATGGGCCAGGGAAAAAAAGAGGAAGCAGAAGTAATGAAATCACTTATCGCAGAGCTGAAAATAAAAACCACTGAAATTGAAAATAATCACAATCTCAACACAGAAAAAATAAAAGAGATATTATTAAGTCTTCCAAATCTCCCGCAGGAAATTGTACCTGCAGGTTTAAATCCGGAAGAAAATGTAGAAATGAAAAAAGGTGGAATAGTTCCGGAATTTAATTTTGAACCGCAACCACATTGGGAACTCACTACTACTTACAATTTAATTGACTTTGAATTAGGGAATAAAATTACAGGAAGCGGATTTCCGGTATATATAGGCAAAGGCGCAAAATTGCAGCGTGCACTTATCGCATTTTTTCTAGACAGGGCAACCGAAGCGGGTTATACAGAATATATTCCGCCATTAATGATAAATGAAGCTTCCGGATTTGGAACCGGTCAATTGCCCGATAAAGAGGGACAGATGTATCACGCAGTAGAGGATAATTATTTCTTAATTCCCACAGCAGAAGTACCCATTACAAATATTTATCGCGATGTAATTGTGCGGGAGGATGAACTTCCAATTAAAATGACGGCTTACACTCCTTGTTTCAGAAGAGAAGCAGGAAGTTATGGTAAAGACGTACGCGGATTAAATCGTTTACATCAATTTGATAAAGTGGAAATAGTACAAATTGCGCACCCTGATCAATCGGATATCTTATTGGAAAAAATGGTAAAACATGTGGAGGATATCATTATCTCTTTACAATTACCGTATCGAATTTTAAGATTATGTGGAGGCGATATGGGATTTTCTTCTGCAATTACCTACGATTTTGAAGTGTATTCTGCAGCACAAAAAAGATGGCTGGAAGTGAGTTCTGTTTCTAATTTCGAAACCTTTCAATCCAACCGGATGAAATGCCGATTCAAGGATGCGGCAGATGGTAAAAATAAATTGGTGCACACATTAAACGGAAGTGCTTTGGCATTGCCGAGGATAGTTGCTGCTTTGTTGGAAAATAATCAAACAGAGAACGCCATCAATTTACCGGAAGTGTTGCACAGGTATACCGGATTTGGTACAATTTCTTTGTAAATAGTTTGTATATTTGGTAAGGATAATTTTTCGGAACTCCAATTCTGGAAACCCGTTTTTTATTTAACTTAAACGCACTACTATGTTAACTAAAACTAAACCAAAATCGGGCTCAGCCTTATTGATCATGTTTTTTTTCACCCTTTTATTCCTGTTCACAGGCCACGCCTGAAAATGTAATAATTGGCGATAAACAATTTGTAATTGCTACGATGGAAAAAGATAAACCGGAAACCGCAGTAGTAGAACAAATGATTTTTAAGGATAGCATTTTCGACAATTTGCAATGTCATGATTACGGATTTAAATCCACAACTTATTCGGCAAAAAAAGCCGGCGAAAACTTTACATTTGAAGCAGAAATGCCAAGTTCCTCAGAAGGAACAATGACCTAGACAGGTATGGTAATGAGCGACAGTATTCACGGCACCATGGTTTGGAAAAAAGCAGGTCAGCCTGATATGTATTATACCTTTAATGGAAAAACAGGATTATTGCCGGAGAAAAAAGAAGTTTCGCTCGACGGAAAAATTTTCTTAACAAATACTATGGAACCCGGTAAACCTGAAACAGCTTATGATGAGGATTGGACATTCGAAGGCGGAACGCTGAGAAGTGCAAGTTGTGAGTCGTATGGCTTTTCTAAATCACCCTATAAAGCATGGGAACAGGATGGTAAAATAACGATGGAATGTAATTTCCAAAGTGCTGAAAATGGACATATGGATTTTACCGCAACTATTATTGATGAAAAACTCAATGGTAAAGTTGTTTGGGTGAAATCAGGTCAAGATAATATTAATTATGATGTGACCGGAAGTTTAAAAAAGTAAAAACTTAAATAAAAAAAAAGCGGAATTAATTTCCGCTTTTTTTTATTCTTTTCGCGTCCAGTATTCGGTGTGATAAACAAATCCCCAATGCCCGCGCAATACCAGTTTATTTTTTCCTTCCATCCAAAATTCACAGTCGTAGGTTTTTCCATTTTGTGAATTATAAACTGTTCCGTTTTGCCAAAAACCATCTATAAATTCAAAGTTTTTTAATACTACTAAACCAATAATCGGAACATTTTTTTTTGATACATCCGGGTTTTCTACATCAGTTCTCGGTTTTCCGGTTTCGGAATCAATTTGAATATAGATCCAATTTATTTTACCGTAATATTTATTTCCTGATTTATAAATTTCAACAATCAGTCGTCCATTATCCGACATCCATTTTCCAATGGCGGCATCCGCATTTCCCTGCGCTTTTGCACCGGGATGCAAGAATAAAAAAAACAGGGAGGTGATAAACAATTTCATAAAGTATAATAAAAGAGTATGTTGAACTTATTTTGCCTTGGTCCAGGTTTCGGTGCGATACACAATGCCCCAATAACCGCGAATCTTCAATTTGTCTTTACCATCTAACCACATTTCGCAGTCATAAGTTCTGCCGTTTTTTGGATCGTAGATGCTTCCGTTCTTCCAGAAACCCTCTTCAAAGGTGAAGTTCTTAAGTATCACAAGTCCCATAACGGGTTGTTTTTGTTTGGCCTTGTCCGGATTTTCATTATCTACCTTAGGTGTTCCGTCCTCTTCATTGGGTTCGCGCAACCAAGTAATTTTCCCGTAGTATTTATCTCCTTCTTTGTAGATCATTATTTTCCCGTCGCCATCGCCGTTTATCCAACCACCCAAACACGCATCTTGCCATGTTTGAGCATTAAGTGACATCGAAACGCATAAAATACAAATTATACCTGCCAATTTTTTCATGTTGTTGAAGTTTAAGTTATAAAGTTAAATAAAAACAACTAATAGCCAAATCAAGGCTATTAAATTGATAAGAATCGTGCCAAAGGAACGAAGAATTTTAAATATAAAAGCACAATATCCCAATAAAAAAATGGCGTTAAATATACATATCAGAAACGCTGTTTTTTCTCCCTGTAAAATTCCCTTCGCACTTACAAAATAAAATATGCCTGAAAAAATTAATAGATGACCGTCAATTAAAAGTCTTATCAGATCGCGATTAAAAGGTCTTCGCTCTTTTAATACAAATATGTCGTGAAGAATTCCATTAATTAATGCCCATGCCCCTGCAAATAATATAAAATATTGTAGATTTTGCATGTTATTATTTTTGGAATTATTTTTTCGTTAAAAGGAAATTAAATTCCCGCCATCACATCAATTTTTTCACCGAGAAAATGTGGTTTTGTTTTGATGATATAACAATCTAAAAATGCGCTAACCCTTGCAGGATATTCTCTCCAGGTTGTTTTTGAGGAGCTATACGGATCTGTTGCAATGTAGGCCGTAACGTTAATATCTTTTGCATTTGCAATATAAATAGCGCGTTCGCAGTGAAATTCCTGCGATACCACTATAAAAGTTTTTAATCCGAAAACCTCCTTTGCCCGCACCATGGAATCAAAGGTTCTAAAACCTGCAAAATCTAAAACGATATCCTCCGGATCAACACCCATTTCAATTAAGGCACTAAACATTTCAAGCGGCTCGTTGTAATTTGATACACTATTATCTCCACTCACTAATATTTTTTTTATTTTGCCTGCGTGATATAATTCAGCAGCAGCATTCATGCGATAAGTAAAATATTGGTTCTGATATCCATTTAGCATATATCTGGAAGTTCCTAAAACAACAGCAACATCCTTTGCCGGAATTTTATTTACATCACTGTAAATTTGATCCGCCGCAGTTTTGCTCATGAAATAACTGATAAATAAAGTGAACAAAATTCCTGCAGCAAAACAGGCAGTTCCCCAGAGGAGGAGTTTTTTGAATAAGGGCTTTTTGAAAGGCTTTTTCATAGAAGACAAATATAATGAGTAATGAGTAATGAGTAATGAGTAATGAGTAATGAGTAATGAGTAATGAGTAATGAGTAATGAGTAATGAGTTTGCCTGCATCGTGATTTTCCTTCGTATCAAACTACTTCAACCCCTTACCAACCCTTTCCCTACCAACCACTCCGCTATTTGCACTGCATTTGTGGCGGCGCCTTTTCGAAGATTATCGGCAACAATCCAACAATTTAGTGTGTTTTTTTGGGTGTAATCTCTTCTGATTCTGCCGACAAAAACTTCATCTTTTCCTTCTGCATCCAAAGGCATTGGATATATTTGATCATTAAGATCATCTTGCAGAACTACACCTTCCGTACTATTCAAAATTTCAAATACTTCTTTGATATCAAAATCGTTTTCAAATTCAATATTTACACTTTCGCTGTGTCCTCCGCTTACGGGAACACGAACAGCAGTTGCGGAAACCTGAATGGTATCATCCCCCAAAATTTTTCTTGTTTCAAAATGCATTTTCATTTCTTCTTTGGTGAAACCATTATCCAAAAAAACATCCACCTGCGGAATTACATTTTTATCAATTTGATATTTATATGCAGGATTTTCAACTATCCGACATCCGCTTGTGCGTTCATTATATAATTGCATAATTCCTTTTGCTCCGCTTCCGGAAACAGATTGATAAGTAGAAACAACTATACGCTTTATTTTATATTTTTTATGCAGTGGATTTAATACCATTACCATCTGAATAGTGGAACAATTTGGATTTGCAATTATTCCGCTTTTTAATTGCAGAATATGGTCAGCATTAATTTCAGGCACTACCAAAGCACACGCGTCGTTCATCCTCCATGCACTGGAATTATCCACCACCCAACATTTTATTTTTTCAAATTCAGGCGCCCATTCCAATGATGTATTTCCTCCGGCACTGAACAAGGCAATTTGCGGTTGCATTTTCAGCGCATCCTCCATACTTACCACCGTTACATCTTCTCCCTTAAATTTTACTTTTTTACCTACAGAATGTTCCGTGGCAACAGGTATCAGTTCCGTAACCGGAAAATTTCTCTCCTCCAATATTCTGCGCATCATTTGACCTACAAGTCCCGTTGCGCCTACAACTGCAATTTTCAATGTATAAAATTTTCACAAAGATAATATAGCCGAACAAGTGTTGAAGTTGGATAGCTGAATTATTTTGAACACCCGGATAAATCAGGTAAAACTGCCAGAAATGAAAGCACTCATACCAAGTATCAAACCGATTACCCTTAATTCACACGGATTTAACTTAAAAATTATATTCTTAAATCAGGAATTGTTCGTATTTTTCGCATCCGATTTATGAAAAACATATTCCTTTTCTGCACACTTCTGATCCTTACCCGGATCGGTTCCGCTCAATTTTCTGAAAATTTTGACGATGGTGATTTTGTTGGTTGGGCCGGCAACGATACTGCCTTTATTGTAGATGCTTTATTTCAATTGCAATTGGATGGTAATTGTGACGGCGGCGGAACAAATTATTTATCTGCTGCTGTATCCACAAATGATACTGCTACATGGGAATTCTTTGTAAACCTTGAATTTGATCCTTCCGGAAGTAACTTCACGAGATTTTATTTACAAAGTGATAATCCTGATCTCACTGCATCCTTAAACGGATATTATATAAAGATAGGAGAAGATGGAAGTAACGATGCCGTAAAATTATACCGACAAGAAGGATTTACTTCCACTTTATTGTTAACAGGAACATTGGCAGAAGTTGCAGTATCACCTACAGTTCGTGTAAAAGTAATCCGCACAATAGAAAATGAATGGCAATTATTTGTGGATGCAACCGGTGGCTTCACTTATATAAACGAAGGTTCCGTTATTGATGATGTTATTATTGGAGGAGATTTTATTGGTTGGTATTGTAAATATTCCTCCACGCGTTGCGACGCTTTTTATTTCGACGATATCAATGTTTCACCAATATATGTGGATGATGATGCTCCATTTATTTCTGTATTAACGGTAGTAACAACAACACAAATTGAATTGGATTTTAATGAAAATATCGAATTGATTTCCGCTGAGGATGAAAGTAATTATTCCATCGATGCAGGAGTTGGTAATCCAATTGATGCAACAAGAGCACCCACAGATTTTTCCAAAGTTTTGCTCACTTTTGTTGATGATTTTCCGGAAGCAATATTATTGACTTTAACAGCAAGTAATATTCAAGATGAAGTAGGAAATGTATTAATAAGTGAATCAAAATCATTTATCATTTATACCGTAAATCAATATGATATTGTGATCAACGAAATTTTTGCAGATCCGGAACCGCAACTGGAATTGCCAACAGCAGAGTATATTGAACTTTACAATACTTCAGAAATTGATATAGACCTTACCGGATTTACTCTTTCTGATGCAACATCCGAAAGCGATGTTTTTCCAGCTTATATTTTACCTGCGAATGACTATGTAATTATAATAGATGAAAATGTAGTGGATTCTTTTGCAGGATTTACTGATCTATTATTAATTCCAAGTTTACCCTCGCTAAATAATGATGGTGATGATCTTGTTTTAAAAGATGCATCGGGAAATGTGATACACAGTATTTCCTATGAACTCGACTGGTACGACAATGCAATAAAGGAAGATGGTGGTTGGAGTTTGGAAATGATAGATCCTTCAAACCCTTGTCAAGGTGATGCAAACTGGACTGCATCAGAAGATCTATCCGGCGGAACTCCCGGCGAAATTAATTCTGTGTTCGGCGAAAATGCCGATGATGTTCCACCTATGCTTATCAGTGCATATCCTTCTGCATTAGATACGGTGATCGCTTTTTTTGATGAGGACATCGACTTAAATACAGCATCCGTTTCAGATTTTATTTTGTCGAATGGAATTGGTTCACCGCTTAGTTTAATATTGGATAATAATACACCAGATTTTATAGGAATGATATTTGGGAGCCCTTTAAACCTTGGTGTAGTTTATACACTAACTGTGGAAAATATCACGGATTGTTCCGGTAATAATATCGGATCTTTTAATATTGTAGAGTTGGGAATTCCTGAACCTGTAGATTCCGGGGATATTGTAATTAATGAGGTGTTATTTAATGCCTATACTGATGGTTTTGATTTTGTGGAATTATATAATACATCAAATAAAATTATAGATCTTTCTAAAGTTATTATTGGCGAACTGGACATCACCGATACAACACTAATTTTAGAATTTGGATATGCAAGTACATCAGGAAAATTATTATTTCCGGAAACCTATATGTGTGTTACGCCCAATATTGAAAATGTAGTAAGTAATTATCACGCTATTGATACCGGGAATTTTGTAGCGTCGCCAGACCTTCCCAGTTTTCCGGATAATGAAGGAATTGTAGTTATATATGATCCTGTATTAAATATAATAGACAGGTTGCATTATTACGACGATTGGCAATATGCGTTACTTACCGATGAAGATGGCGTGTCGCTGGAACGTGTTAATTATAAATTTGAAACGCAAGATCAGGACAACTGGCACAGTGCTGCAGAAGATGTTTATTTTGCAACGCCGGGATATCAGAATTCCGTATTTGGAGATATAGTTGGTGGCGGAGAGATTGTTTTGGAATATCCCGTATTTTCTCCTGACGGTGATGGTTATCACGATCTTTTATTGATATCGTACACCACTGCAAGTGAGGGTTATACCGGAATATTTAAAATATTTGATGCACAAGGAAGAATAATTAATGAATTAAATGGATTAACTACACTTAGTCGGGAAGGTTTTTTAACCTGGGATGGAGTAGATGCTGATGATATTGCAGCCAAAACCGGAATTTATATTTTATATGTAGAGCTTTTTAATGCCAAAGGCGATGTTGAAAAACACAAACTGAAGTTTACTCTGGTAAGAGGTTGAGGGTTGAAGGGGTTATATACATGGCAAGAAAATATTTTGCTTTTTATAGGCAACGCATTCTTAGGAAAATAGTGTGACAATTTTTATAAACCTTTATGCACTTTGTGTGTTCGTGGGGGAAAAACGGTTCCGACAAAGAGCACAAAGAGAAAAATTTAGAACGTTCAAGTGTGAATCGCGAGTGTTTTTTTCTGCATTTAATTTATTTATCTGCATGCAGTTTTTCCAACTCTCTTCTATAATCATACTGCAGGTCTTCATGCATTTTAGAAATTGATATACCTGTTTTTTTTAGTTGCATCTGATACAAATTAAATAAAGCGCCGCTTTTTGTAAAGTCAATTTCCAAAGATTGAATTTTATAACAAAAATAAATACGCAAATCGGTTTCCGTTTCGGGGTTTCCGGAGAAGCGGATATATTTATTAATTGTTCTCAACACCTTGCGAATACTTTTTTTTGCCAGATATAAATTGGAAATATTCATTTCCTTGAAGTGTTCATCCATTTCCTCTTTAATTCCCTGAATAAACGCTGGTTCGTCATCTGATTCAAAAAGTATATAGGTAAGCAACTCTTTGTTTTCCTTTTTATACTTCATCAACCGGGCACAAAGTTCCATCACCTCGCCAGGGTCGCGTGACTTTAGTTCTTTTTTAAGTTCATTGATGGAAGCGGGTTTCATTGTACAAATGTACTGCCTCTTTCGCATATAGATTAAATACAAGAAAGATCTTCTCCTTACCTTTACAATTTAAAATAACTGTTTCTGAAAAATAGCGTTAAATCTATCATAAAGATCTACTCGGACGGAAGTTGTCACACACAACTCAAAACCGGCGCCTGGGTTGCAATACTATTTGTGGGGGAGAACAAAATTGTTTTAAACAATATCGAAGAAAACACCACCCATAACAGAATGGAATTATTGGCTGTGATCTCTGCAATTGATCATGTATTAAAAGAAAAAATCCCTCTTTTGGAAATGGAAATATACTCCGATAGTCAGTATGTGGTTGATCTTATGGAAAGAAAAGAAAAACTCAAAGGGAAAAATTTTTTAACCAACCGCGGAACTCCAATTCAAAATGCAGATCTTGTGTTATACCTTATCAGGTTAATGGAACAAAATCCGCTTAGCTTTATAAAAGTAAAGGCACATCAAAAATCAACCTCTGAAATAAATTATAATCGAGAAGCGGATATATTAGTGCGTTCGCTGCTTCGCTCTTATTTAAATAAAAAATCAAATGGATAACAAATGAACAATACCATAAGATCAAAAATTAAGATCGGCGCTTTAGTAAATATTGTATTAAAAGAAGATCAGCGAAGTGGAAAATTAACGGAGGGAATTGTAAAAGATATACTCACAAGTTCTCCAACACATCATCACGGAATAAAAGTGCGATTAGAAGATGGACAGATAGGAAGAGTGAAGGAAATTTTGGAGGAATGATAGGAAGGGTAGCAGTATCGGGAAGCGGGATAAATTCCAGATAGTTGATGCTTGATACCTCCTACGTGATACCATTTTGATACCGGGTAAATAATAAATAAAAATCAAAAAATATAAAATATCAAACGGATCGTAACCATGAAACTTTTGCAAACTATTGTGAAAACTCTGGTCCTCAAAAAAACAGTGGGCAGTGGACAGTGGCCGTGGCAGTGGGCAGTGGCAGTAGTCAGTTTGTAACATTGGAGCCTATTCGTTCCGGAGAAAATTGTGTTAAGCATTACAATATTCTCAAATTAAGGTGTTAATTTTTTTTGAAATTACACCAAATCCCACCGTTTGTTTTCCCGTGTCCCGATACTATTTTGATTTTAGAATTGTAGTTAATTCGATTAATAATTAGCAAATATTACCTCGAGCCAAATATTTTTTAAATAGCCGTGGGTTTTAACCCACGGTTAAAGTACCAAATATTTTTTAAATAGCCGTGGGTTTTAACCCACGGTTAAAGTACGCACCCATCCCGGGCTTTAGCCCAAAGGAGGATTTTGAGGAAAAAATAATTCCAATTATGGCGAAATTAATATTGTGGGTTTATCCGGCTTGGTGGTTTGTTTTTTCATACTGTTGATGAAAAATTACATCCTGATGATTCGTAATTTGGGCTAAAGCCCGCTGGGTGGGTGGCTTGTTACCCGCCGGCTAAAGCCGGGGGTTATTGTGATAAGTCACCCATCGTCATAAGCTTGGGGTTATTGATGGATTTTGCAGGTACTAAATTGATAAGTTACCCATCATCAAAAGCCGGGGGTTATTGATGAATTTTTCAGAAATAAAATTGATTTACTCAATTTTGTAAACAATGTGGTTGAATTTTTTTATCTTTTTTATCTACCCAATCCGCGTTATCGGCGTTCTCTCTTTTTTCATCCGAAGTTTAATCAAATCCCATCGTATGTTTTCCAGATAATTGATACCCGATACCCACGTCCCTTTTATCCCATCCTCTGTTTTCCCATATCCCGTGTCTCGATTCCCGTGTCCCTCTCTACACCAATTTAATCCCATCTTTTTCGATTGTGATAATTCTTTGTTTATATAAACTTCCGAGTACTTGTTTAAATGTTTTTTTACTCATACTGAAATAGGCATAAATATCTTCGGGATCACTTTTATCGTGGAAGGGGAGGAAGCCGTTACTTTCTTCCAACAATCGAATTACTTTATCGAGTTCGCTTTCAATTCTTTCGTATCCGTGTTTACCTTCTGCCACATCAATTTTTTTATCCATGCGGATTTTTTTAATATGGCCTTCTAATTTATCTCCAACCAAAACATGTTTAAAAATATCGCTAAAGTGCAATAAACCTAAATGTTTTTTATTGATGAGCACATTATAACCAAGGTCTGTTTCTTTTAAAATAATGAGTTCCACGGTTTCGTGTTCCTTAACGGTAATTTCGGAATTTCCGGCATCCATTTTCAAATTTTCGGTAGCTGCCAATCTTCCATTATCATCCAGAATAATTTTTACCCAATGTTTTTCTCCTATTTCAACCGGACCTGCCATTTGCGATTTGTGCAAAAAAAGATCTTTTATTAAACCGAAATCCAGATACGCACCCGAAGGTGTAATACTTAACACGGTAAGTTCAACAATATCCTCCAAAACCCCTTTTGGTGTTTCCGTAGTTGCAATTAGTCTGTTCTCACTATCGTGATAAATAAAAACATTTACCACATCTCCTTCCTTTATTCCCTTCGGAACCTGTTTTATTGGAAGTAATATTCCGGTTTCCTCATCGTCTAAATAAACACCTTGTGGTGTTGATCGTATTGCCGTTAAATAATTATACTCTCCTACTTTTATCATATTTATTTATTGCTGTCGGTAAATTTAAGGGAAAAATACAAATATAAGTGGATTTTTCAGGTCATTCTCTGCATTTAGATCTAAAGTGAATACCTTTGTTATTCAAAATAATATATTTCAAATTATCAATTAATTTCATGCAAAAACCCTGGTATAAAACAGAGATCGGCAGGTTCAGAACAGTCGCAATTTGTGAAGGAATTTCGTTCCTCCTGTTATTATTTATAGCTATGCCTCTTAAATATCTGGCAAATATGCCTATGGCAGTGGAAGTGGTGGGTTGGATACACGGCGCACTATTTGTGCTTTATATGTTTACCGGTTTAGACACAAAAATGGCTTTGAATTGGAGTATTAAAAAAACGGCAATAGCCGTGTTTGCATCCATAATACCTTTTGGACCATTTATATTGGATAAAAAATTATTGCAATCCGAAATGGAAAAGGCATAAGAAGTATTTAATTATATTCCGAATTAAATTGTATGAAAAACTATATTTATCTGTTTTTGTTTTTTCTAAGTTCCGCTGTTTTTACACAGAATGATTCACTGCAAAATGTTACCGGTACAAAATGTAGTATGGCACCTCCCAAGGGGTTTATACCCGGTGTTGGGTTCAGTGGATTTCAGCAGGCCGAAAGCGGCGCTTCCATTATAGTGGCGGAATTTCCTGCTCCTTATAAACAGTTGGTTTCCGGCTTTAACGGAAATGCATTAAAATCGCAGGGAATAACCTTAGTACAAAGTCGAGATACCGAATTTGAAGGAAAAACAGCTACCGTAATGCTCGTTACTCAAGTAGTTAATAATACCAATTATTTTAAACATATTCTTTTATTCGGAGATTCTAGTTATACTGTTATGGTAAATGGAATTTATCCCGAAGCTTCAAGTAATCTGGAAGCTGAAATTAAAAAAGCAATGTTTTCTGTTAAATATAATCCCATTCAAACAGTGAACGGAGAACAAACTGCAGAATTTAAAATTGATATAAAAAAATCAGATTTAAAATTTGCATCCTTTATGCAAGGCAGTTTAATTTACACATCTGATGGTAAAATGCCTCCTGAAACAGAAAATAAATCGATGATAATTGTCGGGAGTTCTTTTCAAAATGTATCCGTTGAAAACAGAAAAGAATATTGTTTAAAACGTGTAAAATCTTTACCCTACGGAGAAAAAAATGTGGTAGAAGAAATTACCCCAATTACAATAAATAATATAGAAGGATTTGAATTAACGGCCTACGGTTTTGATAAAGAAAATAACAAACAACTCACCTATCAGGTTATTTTATTTACCGAAACCGGTTCTTATTACATCATTCTTGCATCCGCAGAATCAGATTTTGAAAAATATTTGTTGGGTTTTAAGGAGGTTGCGAGGTCGTTTGAGAGGAAGTGAGGAATGGGCAGTTTGTAACATTAGAGTCGATTCCTTCCAAAGAAAACTGTATCAAGCATTTTAATATTATCAAATTACGGAGTGGAACCTGTAATTATTTATTAATCTGCATCTTCTACATTTTTTTATCTTTTTTTTATCCGCTCAACCCGCGTCATCTGCGTTCCCCTTTTTGCATCCGATATTTTACCAAATCCCACAGGAACCTGTAATTATTTATTAATCTGCATCTTCTACATTTTTTTATCTTTTTTTTATCCGCTCAATCCGCGTCATCTGCGTTCCCCTTTTTGCCTCCGAAATTTAACCAAATCCCATAGGAACCTGTAATTAATTATTAATCTGCATCTTCTACATTTTTTTATCCGCTCAATCCGCGTTATCTGCGTTCCCCCTTTTTGCATCCGAAATTTTACCAAATCCAACCCTTTGTTTCCCATCTCATGTCCCGATACCCGTGTCTCTTTGTGTCCCCACAGAAAGTTACCGAAGCAACACTGTGCCATCGGAGGATAATTTTGCTCCATCCAATTAGCCATTTCACAAACGCTATGGCAAATCTCCTAAAAGCAGTAATTTTATCACATGAATCGATTTTGTACCTTCCTTTTTGCAGTCGTTTTGAGCACTGGAATTTCAGCACAAGTGGTGTATACTGTTCCGGCTTTTCCTACTGTGGATGAACCTATTACTATCATTTTTAATGCCTTACTTGGCAATGGCGCCTTAACTGATGTGCCTCCCCCGATATATGCACACACCGGTGTAATTACAACAGAAAGTGTTTCTCCATCCGATTGGAAAAATGTGCAGGGCGTTTGGGGAACTGCAGATGCTAATGTATTAATGACGGAGATTGGAGATAATCTTTATGAACTTTCTATTACAAGCATAAATGATTTTTATGGTCTTACTGATGATGATACCGTTTTACAAATGGCCTTTGTTTTCAGAGATGAACCGGGAATAATAGTTGGAAGAAATACCGATGGTTCTGATATTTATTTGGATGTGTATGAACCCGGATTAAATGTTGCAATAACTTCCCCTGCAATTGATCCGTTAATTGTTGAACCGGGAGATAATGTTCATGTGGAGGTAACTTCCGTTTTAGCAGACTCTCTGTATTTATATGTTGACGGAACTGAAGTTGTTGCCACAGATAATGCTACTATTTCTTATGATATTACTGCAACAGAATTAGGTCTTGCCGAAATTCGTGTAGTTGCAAAAGGAGCCGGTGATGTAAAAGAAGATTCTACTTATTATTATGTGATTGGTGATCCTATTGTGGAAGCAGTGCCAGCAGATTTACAACAGGGAATTAATTATATAAATGATACTACAATTACATTAATACTTTATGCACCTTTTAAACAATATATTTTTGCCGTTGGAGAACACAGTAACTGGACTTTGAGTGAAGAAAGTTTTATGAAATTGGATCCCGATAATGCAACATGGTGGGTTACAATTACAGGTTTAATTCCGGGCAAGGAATATCCATATCAATATTTTATTGATGGTGTTTTATGGGTTGCCGATCCGCTTACCGAAAAAGTTTTAGACCCTTGGAATGATGGATTTATTTTGGAAGAAACTTATCCCGATCTGTTGGAATATCCATTCGGTAAAACAACCGGAATTGTTTCTGTTTTTCAGACTGCACAAACAGAATATACTTGGGCTGTTCCCGATTTTATTCCACCTGCAAATGAAGATCTTATTGTGTATGAATTATTAGTCCGCGATTATTTGGCGACTCATAGTTATGTAACTTTATTAGATACCCTTTCTTATTTAAAAACTTTAGGAGTAAATGCAATTGAATTTATGCCTGTGATGGAATTTGAGGCAAATGAAAGTTGGGGATATAATCCGAGTTTTTTTATTGCCCTGGATAAATATTACGGAACACGCGAAGCATTTAAAATATTTATCGACAGTTGTCACGCAAATGGCATTGCAGTAATTTTAGATATTGCCATGAACCATGCATTCGGGCAGAGCCCTTTAGCGCAAATGTGGTGGGATGTAGCCTTAAATGCACCTGCTGATAATTCTCCTTATTTTAATCAGGTTCCTACACATGATTATAATGTGGGATATGATTTTAATCACGAAAGCAGCGCAACTATAAATATGCGCAACAGAATATTTACTTTTTGGTTGGAAGAATTTAATGTGGATGGATATCGTTTCGATCTATCCAAAGGATTTACACAAAACAATACCTTAGGCGATGTTGGTGCCTGGGGATTATACGATGCGGACAGAATTGCTACCTGGAAAAATATTGGCGATGTTTTATGGGATGTTAACCCTGAGGCGAAATTAATTCTCGAACATTTTGCAGAAAATACCGAAGAAAAAGAATTGGCAAACTACGGTTTTATGTTGTGGGGAAATTTAAATTATAATTATGCGCAGGGCACTATGGGTTATACCGGATCGGATGTTTCCTGGATCAGTTATCAAAACCGCGGTTGGAACGATCCGCACGTAATGGGATATATGGAAAGCCATGATGAGGAGCGTTTGATGTATAAAAATATCACCTTCGGTAATTCCGTAAATCCTGATCACAATGTAAAAGATTTGAACACCGCTTTATACAGAATGGAAACTGCCGGTGCATTTTTCTTCACCATTCCCGGACCAAAAATGATATGGCAATTCGGCGAAATGGGTTATGATATCAGTATAGATTACGGATGCAGAGTGTGTAATAAACCCATTTTATGGGATTATATTACAGATAACAATCGCCTTCGTATTTATCAGGTTTGGAGCGAATTAATTCATCTCAAAAAAACCTATTCCGCATTCAGCACCGACGATTACAGTTTAAATGTAAGTGGATTTGCAAAAAGAATTAATTTGAACGATCCAACTATGAACGTAACAGTAATTGGAAACTTCGACGTAAATCTAGGCTCCGTAAATCCGAACTTTCAGCACAGCGGTTGGTGGTTCGAATATTTTTCCGGAGATAGCATTAATGTCGCTGATGTAAGCTCTGTAATCGCATTAAATCCCGGCGACTATCGTTTATACACCGACAAAAGATTAACCACCCCCGAAATAATTGATGGTATCGGAGAAGTTTATTCGCAACAACAAAATAATCTCTTTATTTATCCGAATCCATCTTCGGCAAATTTTAATATAGAAACTTTTCTTTATACAGCTTCCGATGTTTCTATAGAGATTTATAATGTATCGGGAGAACAGGTATATGCCGAACAATTACAAAATCAACCTGCCGGATTATTATCATTTGAATGGAATACGAAAACTGTAAAAGCAGGCATATATATTTGCAAAATTGTAGTGGGGAATGAGATTAGTTATGGGAAAATGGTGTTGGTGGAATAATTGTTAGGTATATTACATTAAATACATATTGACAGAAACATTTCTAAAAAAATTATTTTGTCAATATGTTTAGATTATGTTTTATCTTTTTTAATCTTACCTGCCAAAATTAAAAACTGTGTTTTTACAAAGTTGTTAATTCAAATATACTTTTTTTGTAAATCGACCTTCCTCTGCAATTATTTCTGCAAAATAAATGCCTTTTGCAACTTCAAGTTTTATTTCTGTAAATTGATTTTGGAGTCCCGCTGTATATATTTCTTTACCCTCCAAATTTCTAACATGCATTACAGCATTATTTAATACTAGATTTAAATGAACATATATAGTAGTATTAAAACTATACACCTTTGCATCGATCATATTTCCATTTTCCACAGTAACATAACTTTCTTTACTCCCTGCGGCTATCGGATAATCACAAGTCAACTCATAAGCATAATCCTTCACAATTAACCGCTTACAAGAATCTTCAATTTCGCAACGTATCCATCCATAATGCGCACAACCTTCACTATCTGAAAATCGAACTCCTAGATATTTACTATCCCCTTCCAATGTATTCCATATTGGAAAACCAAATTCATAAAACCAATTACCGGATGGTTTATAAAATCCAAAGGACATAAATTGTAGAAAAGAAGTCTGAAAATAGTGTAAACTACTAATTACAATACCAGAATCATTAGGTGGAGCAAAATTGTTTAACCCACCACTTGACGTTTCAGGACTTCCAAGAATGCCATTAAACGAATTATCAAAAGGAGCAACCCAATCAGCCTGTCTTAGTCGCAGTTCTGTTCCGAAATAATAAGTATAATATGTTCCTGATGTTCTTAAAAACATAAAATCAACTACCCCATTGTTATCCATATCTATTTCTGCTGTTGC
>ENA-ORBV01000933-ORBV01000933.1-microbial-mat-metagenome-genome-assembly--contig:-NODE-933-length-66614-cov-9.325127_pt1 | contig 66614 bp, 58 predicted proteins | sample MGYA00237777_ERZ505514 | MGnify/ENA primary metagenome ERZ505514 (study PRJEB26160, sample SAMN06269048) | microbial mat metagenome | isolation source: Oligotrophic lake microbial mat | place...
GTAGCAGCGCATCGGGGAAAAATTGCTCTGGCTCGGTACACACACGATCAGCGGCCAGCCCGAACCGTCGTGGTTGTACCTGGCACCGTACCGTCGATTCATGGGCCAGAGGCGGTCGGCGAACTTCCAAATCAGGACAATAGGGCGCGTCGCCGCTGCCCCGTCGCGGCCGTCAGCGCCCTTGCGCGCAATCCATGCCGACTTGCTTGCCGTACTCGGTCCCCTTCTTGAGACCGTCGATCGTGATCTCGGGCAGTACCTTGACGAAGGCCTTCCCCTCGTCGGATTTGTAGAACGCGAGGAGCGCGTCGACCGTGCTCTCCTCCAAGTGTTCCGTATAAATGTCGGTCGTGAACTCCATCACTCGATCGATGCTGAAGTTCTCCTTGAAGCACGTCTGAAAGTCTTCGGGCAAGCCCATTTCGGTGAACGACTCCATGGACACCTCGAGCGTGCGCGTCGTGATCGCTTTCTGATCCATCGACTCGAGGAGTTCCTCGACCTTCTTGCGACGTTTCGCCGTCTCGTCGGCCTTGTCGTCCACACTTGATTCGGCGGACAGTACGGGTTCGGAGGTGACTCCTGTGAGGATGTGGGGTGCGAAGGTGGCCAGAGCGACTCCGGCGAAGAAACAAGCAGTACGGTTCATGGCGATCTCCTTGACGGTTGTGCGCGGCATCCTATCGACAATTGCATCGTGACGAGGCTCTGGCTGAAAAGGGCTGACTCCTGCCTGTTCATCCGCGACAATAGATGCCGTGAAGAAGCTCTCCGCCGTCCTCTTCGACATCGACGACACGCTCTACTCGACGACCCTCTTCGCACGCAAGGCGCGCGCGAACGCGGTCGACGCCATGAACGCCGCTGGCCTCGACGTGCCGCGCGAAGTCGTCATCAAGGAGCTCGAGGAAGTGCTCGCGGAGTTCACGTCGAACTACGAGCATCACTTCGACAAGCTCATTCAACGTCTGCGACCGGCGTCTCTCGCGAGGAAGAACCCGGCGTTGATCGTCGCGGCCGGGGTCGCGGCGTACCACGACACGAAATTCCGCGAGCTCAAGGGTTTCGAAGACACGCAACCGCTCTTCCGCGACTTGTCGAAGGCGGGCGTGCGACTCGGCGTCATCACGCACGGATGGACGGTCAAACAAGCTGAGAAGTTGGTGCGCCTCGGCGTCGTGCCGTACCTCGATCCGAAGGCGGTGTTCATCTCGGATCAGATCGGGATCAACAAGCCGAACCCGAAGCTGTACGTCACCGCTCTTGTCGACCTCGGGCTGCCCGCGAACGAGGTGATGTACGTCGGCGACAGCCCGGAACACGACATCGCTCCGCCGCGCTCGATCGGCATGGTCACGGTGTGGGCGAAACGTGCGGCGCGGCACGGGCTCGAGGGCAAGTCGATCCAGCCCGATTACACGATCCAGGACTTCGGCGAACTACGCACGATCCTGCGGCGCGACTTCGGCATCGCGATCGACTGAACCAGGGCGCGCGTCGAGCAATTCGCGTGTTGCGGCGTGAGCGGGCGCACGGAACACGCGCTCGGTCGCGCCCGTCTCGACGATGCGTCCCGCGGACATCACGGCGACGCGATCCGCAAAGTGCTCGACGGAAGCGAGATCGTGCGTGACGAACAGACACGCGAGCCCTTCCTCGCGACGTAGACGTGCGAGCTGTTCCAGCATGCGCGCGCGAATCGTCGGATCGAGACTCGACAAGGCTTCGTCGAGCACGAGCACACGCGGCCTCGATGCGAATGTGCGGGCGAGGCACACGCGTTGAGCTTCACCACCGGACAATTGGTGCGGGAACCGAGCGCCATGTGCCGTCGTCAGTCCGACGTCCTCGAGCAGGCGTGCGATCGAGAGTTCGATCTCTCCGCGCGCAACTCGTCGGACCTCCAGGGCTTCTCGAAGAGCCGAGCTCACGGTCTGTCGCGGATCCAAACTCGTCAGCGGATCTTGGAACACGACGCCCAAGTCGGGCCGAATTTCACGCAACGCGGATCCGTCGAGCGTGCGCAGGTCGATGGCGCTCTCGCCGTCGCGTCTTCGGAACTCGATCGTGCCCGAGACGGGTTCCACGAGCCGCAGGAGTCCGCGCACGAACGTCGTCTTGCCCGACCCCGAACTGCCGACGAGCGCGAGCGCCTCTCCGGGCCCGAGTGCGATCGAGACTTGATCGACGACGAGGGGTCCCCGTCGACGCGCGAGCAGACGGCCCTGCGCTGGGTAGGCGACGGACAAAGCTCGAGTTTCGAGCACGTTTTCCGCTTGTTTTCGAGGCCGATCGGTATTCGAGCGTGCCGCTCCGTCCAGACCGAACCGAACCGCCGACGCACTCCCGCGAGCAGTTGCCGCCAAGGGTCCGCTCGGCGCGATTCGCCCATGTTCGAGTCGGACGATACGGTCGGACCAAGCTCGCGCCAGCGGCAGATCGTGCGTGATCAACAACGTCGCGAAACCGGATGCAGCTCTGAGGCGCTCGATCAGCTCGAAGATCCGCTTCTGCGTCACTGTGTCGAGCGCCGTGGTCGGCTCGTCGAGCACGAGCAGCGCAGGCGAGAGCGCCAGCGCCGTCGCGATCTGAACGCGTTGTCGCATGCCGCCCGACAGCTCATGCGGAAAGGCACGTGCGACAAGGTCCGCGTCGAGCCCGACGTGCGCCAACGCGGCGCGTGCATTCGTGAGAGCTTGCGCGCCCGAACAACGTCGGTGCGCGATCCACGTCTCGGCGACCTGATTTTCGATGCGCATCAGCGGATGCAGCGCACTCTTCGAATCTTGGAACACCATCCCGATCGAAGCACCACGCATCGAGCGCACGGTTTGGTCCTCGAGCGCACCGATCTCGCGACCCTCGAAGCAGATGGAGCCCGTGACGCGCGCGTTGCGCGGCAGGAGTCGCGCGAGCGCCAAGGCCAACGTGCTCTTGCCCGAACCGGAATCCCCCACGAGTGCGACGCGTTCGGCTCTGTGAATGTCGAAATCGATTCCGGCGAGCGCGTGCACGCCCATACTCGCGCTTCCGAAGACGACACCGACGTCGCGCGCGATGCACAGCGCGTCGACCGACTGTCGAGTCGATTCAGCGCTCATGCTTCGGATCCAGCGCGTCGCGCAGCGCCTCGCCGAGGACGTTGTAACTCGCGACGAGCGTGAAGATGGCGCACCCTGGAATGAGCCAAATCCAAGCCTGATCGGGGCTTTTCGAATCCGACACGAGTGCGCCCCACGACGGGATCGGCACCTGCACGCCGAAGCCGAGGAACGACAGCGCCGATTCCGTCAGCACGCCGGCACCGACGGCGAACGCGAAGGCGATGATCGCCGGTTGGATCGCGTTCGGCAGCACGTGGCGACACAGGATCTGTGCTTCGGTCAGGCCGAGCGCGCGCGCAGCGGCCACGAAATCTAGTTCGCGCACGCGCAGCGTTTCAGCACGCACCAAGCGCGCGACGGTCGTCCAACCAACGATGCCGATCACGATCGCGACGGTGACGAGCGGCGCCGCAGCTGTCGGCGGGATGAAGAACAGCGCGCACAGGACGAGCACGAACGCCGGGAAGCACACGACGATCTCGGTCGCGCGCGACACGCAGAAATCCGTCCAGCCGCCGCGCCATCCAGCGACGAGGCCGAGTGCGACACCGATCACGGTGAGAAGCAGTGCTGCCGCATTGCCGACGAACAGACTGATGCGCGCTCCCCACACGAGTCGTGCCGCAAGATCGCGGCCGAGCGAATCGGTGCCGAGCGGATGACGCCAACGCGAATCGATCGATCGTTCGAACGGAAGCGCAGTGGGCTGCTGTTTTTCGGCCGAGAAACGACCGAAATCAGCGCCTGACCACGTGCTCGCACTCGAACTCTCGGAAGCGGATGCGTGGACGGACGTGAACGGTGCGCGAAACGCGTCGCGCATGTGCGTCTCGGCGAATCCCATCGGGATCGGCGGGAACAGTGCCCAGTCGACGACGAGATCGCCACGCGCGGAGGCACCCTTGATCGACGCTGGCCCCGAATAGAGGGGTCGAGCGAGCGGCCAGGCGATCAACGCGAGAGCGAAGACGATTGCAACCGTGAACCAGCGCCGACGCCACGTTCGCAAGAGGAGCATCGTCGCGCCCAAGGCGATCCAGGCCGCAGAGAAAGCGATGTCGAGTGGAGTCAGCGCGGCAAACACCGGAGCGCTGACACGACTCGCAAGCCGCACTGCTCCGCCCGCAGCGGAGAGCGGTTCGTCTCCGGGCTGACCGTCGAGTTCGAGATCGGCTGCCGTGGACCGCGCGAGTTCGATCACACCGCCTGCGTCCTGCATCGCTCCGTATCCGCGCACTTTCGAGCCGAGGCGATCGATCGACGCCCGCAAGACGTCCTCGTCGGGAGTGAGCGAATCGCGCACGATCGCGATGCGGCGTAGGAGGGCTTGCTTCTCGACTTCGACCGCATCGACGAAGTCGAGCTCGGCCCGTGCCGGATTGGACGCGCGCCACGCGACGGGACCTTGCGCCTCGACGTCCAGCCACATGCGCGTCACCGGCACGAGGCTCGCGCGCGCCTCTTCGAAACGGCCGTAGTCGACGGCGCGCATCACGAGCGGCCGGTCGTTCGCGAGGAACGGCGCGAAGACGGCCACGCTGATCCACGTCACGATCACGACGAGTGCGCACCGCGTGCTCCATGCGCCGAACCAGCGTCGCGCGAACGTCGTTTCTGCCTCACGCATGACGAATGCGCGGATCCGCCGCCATGTACAGGAGATCGGCGACGAGGATGCCGAGCATCGTGAACACTGCTGAAACCACCGTCGTGGCGAGCACGATGTTGGTGTCGCGAGCGAGCACGCCCTCGAACGCGTAGCGACCCAAACCCTCGATGTCGAAGATGGTCTCGACGACGATCGAGCCGGCGACGAGAGCCGGGAACACCGTGCCGAGCAGCGTGATGACCGGAAGCAAGGCGTGACGCAGCGCGTGGCGCACGAGAACGTCTCTCTCGCGCACTCCCTTTGCGCGCGCGGTTCGCACGAAGTCCTCGCGCAGCGACGAGACGACTCCGGCCCGCGTCTGCCGCGAAAGGTAGGCGAGGCTTCCGAGCGACAGTGCGATCACCGGCAAGATCGCATGTCGTAGCGTGTCGATGACACGCTCGAAGGCCCCGAGCGTTGCCGCATCCTTGTCGTGCATTCCGATCGCCGGCAACCAACCAAGTCCGCTCGCTCCGAACACGAGCACCAGGATCAGAGCGAGCCAGAAGACCGGCACGGCGTGTAGGAGAAACAGGATCAGCGTGACGAATCGCTCGCGTCGCGTGCCTGCCCGTGCCGCCGACCAAGCCCCGAGCGGAATTGCAATTGCGTAGGTCAGCAAGAGGGCCGCCAGTCCGAGTGGAATCGTGACCCACGCGCGTCGTGCGATCTCGGCGCCGACGGATATGTCCGAACGCTGGAATTCGCGGCCGAAATCGAGTGCGAGAAGCCCATGCCAGCGCTCTCGCCCGCTCCCGCCGAACCACGAGTGTCCGTTCGGAGAGAGATCGAACGGACCGAGGAAGTGCACATATTGTCGCCACAGGGGCGCGTCGAGCAATTGGTCCGCGCGCATGCGTTGCGCTGCAGCCGTGACGTCCATGCCGGTCAGTTCCCCTGCTGAAAGTGCATCCGCAGGATCGCCTGGAGCCGCATGCATCGCCAGGAAGACGACGAGCGTGATGCCGAGTAGCGTCGGCAACATCCACAGGATGCGACGCAGGATCGGACTCGATGCGCCGGCTCCCATGGCTCTGCACTACCGGCCCGGCTGCGGGCGTGTGCCGGCCGTGCCTTCCGCGTAGTACCAACGTCGTAGCGAGTAGTTCGGATCCAGTCCGAGACTTTGGAATCCACGCAGCGCGCGGTTCATCACGAACTTGCGCGGCGGGTTGTAGGCGAAGAGATAAGGTTGCATCTCGTACAGGCGCTTGTGCAGTAGACGCCAGGTCGCTGCGCGCTTCGTCCAGTCGAGCTCAGCCCGACCGAGATCGATCAAACGATCACTTTCTGGATCGGCGAAGCCGACGTAGTTCGAGCCCCGTTTCTCGGCGAGCCCCCAGCGCGAATGGAAAGCTTGCTCGGGATCGCTCTCGAACGGTGGCGCCCAACCGAGCGCGACGGCGTCGAACTCGCCGTCCGACTTGCGTTTGTTGAGCGTCGCCCAATCAAGGCCGTTCACGACGAGTTGGATGCCGACGCGCTTCAAATTCTCCTGGAATTTGGCTGAGAAGTTCTTCCCAGCTGCGTTGCCGGCCTGCATCAAGAGTTCGATCACGAGGGGCGCGCCGTCCTTGTCGACGAGTCCGTCACCATCGCGGTCGTACCAACCCGCTTCGAGCAACAACGCGGCTGCCTTGCGCGGGTCGAACGGATAGGGATCGACCTCCTTGTCGTAAGCCGGCGAGTTCGGCGAGTACATGCCCGTCACTTGACGCGCGAGGCCGCGGTAGAACGTGTCCTTGAACTCGTCGAAGTCGAACAAGTGCGCCAGCGCGCGTCGCACACGCGGATCAGCGAGTTTTTCGCGACGGCAATTCCAACCGATGAACCAGTAGGCAGACGTCTCGTGCCAACCGCGGTAGTTTTTCTTCGTGAAATCTTCGGAAGTGAGCGCGTTCGAGAAATAGTCGTCCGTCGTCACCATGTCGAAGAAGTCGAGCTCGCCCGACAGGAACGCACGGAACGCCGCCGACGCATCCGGGATCGCGCGCCAACGCAGTGTGTCCAAGTAACCGCCGCGCGACGGATCGAAGTAGCGCTCGAAACGTCGCGCTTCGATGTACTCGTTCGTGTACTCGGCGAGTGCGTAGGGCCCCAGTCCGACGAAGGCCTTGTTGTGCGCGTTCTCGTTGACGTAGTGGCCCTGCTCCTCTGCGCTGGGTTTCCAAGTTGCATTTTCGGCACGCTGCTTCGCGTGGAATTCGGGGTCCGCGAGCGCGTTGTCGGGATCGGCCAGGTCGTACAGGTGCGACGGCAGGAGAAACAGATCGCCGAGGCTCATCAGCGCCATGAAGTACGGGTGACCGTACGTCACGCGAACGACGCGCGGCGACACGACTTCGACGTTCACGATGTCGGCGTAGGCGAAGCGCTTGTCGTCGCACTTCACCGTCTTGTTGGCGTACACCGACAAGCTGAACGCGACGTCGCGCGCGTCGAACTCATGGCCGTCGTGCCAGCGGATCCCGCTCCTCAAGCGGAAGGTGAAGACGGTGCCGGTCGCCACTCGATCGACGCTCGACTTCACGAAGCGGCGTTCGGTGCGCGTCGGATTTTCTGCGCTCGCCGGCGTCACGATCCAATCGTCGCCGCCGTCGGTGACCGCGCCGAAGACTGCGGACTCGGCCGAGTCGACTTTCGGAACGAGTCGGTCCTCGACCGTGTAGCTCTCACACAAGACAGGCTTGATTTCGAACGTCTCGAAATCGCGCGCGAGAAGCGTCTCGTGCATCTCGTGCAGAATGCGACGCGTGACGCCCGAGCTCTCGATCGCGTAGCACAAGCTCTTCGGCAGCGCATCGATGTGCACGATCGCGCGACCGCCGTACGCGGGCTTCGGAAGAGCAGCTCGCTTGCCGTTCGCGTCGGGCTGCCGCTCCGGATGGAATTCGTCGACGATGCGCTGCGTCGCGGGCTCCCCGCGTTGGGCCGGAGCCTGCGCTTCGATGACGAACAATGCCGCGAACAGGCAGAGGACGCTGTGGAGCGCACACCGTCGTGAGAACGTGACCAACTTGAATTCGACGGACATTCGACCCTGCGATCGTTCTCCCCTAGTCGACTCGGTCCTTGCAGCAACCATTCGGAGTCACCGTATGCAGGCCCAAAGTGCGGGTCAAGGCGAGGTCTCTCTGCTTCTAGACCGGCTCCGAAGCTGCTAGGCTCCGGCAATGAGCGCGCAACACGGCCTGCGTGGCGGCGGGCCGCGAAAACGAGGCCTTTTCTGGGCACTCGGCGGGTTCGCCCTCGTCGCACTGTCCGTGTCTCTGCTGGCTTCCAAGGCGACGCTGCCACGCGCCGATTTCACCTTTGCGAACGGCGCCGAACCGAGTTCGCTCGACACGACGCAGACGACCGGCGTACCCGAGGCTCGCCTCCTGCGCGCGCTGTTCGAAGGATTGTGCGTGCTCGATCCGAAGACGTGTCAGCCGCTACCGGGTATGGCGGAAAGTTGGACGATCAGCCCAGACGAGTTGACGTACACGTTCTTCGTGCGCGCCGGATCGCGTTGGACGAACGGCGACGAAGTGACGGCGTTCGATTTTCGCGACGGGTTCGAACGCTTGCTCGATCCGCGTGAGGCAGCCGAGTACGCGTACTTGCTCTTCGCCGTGCGCGGCGCTCGAGCGTTCGCCACCGAAGTCGACGAGCACGGCGCGCCCCGACACAGTTTCGATTCCGTCGGTGTGCGCGCGTCCGATGCGCGCACGCTGGTCGTCGAACTCGACTCCCCCGTGCCGTGGTTCTTGTACTTGGCCGCGTATCCGCCGCTCGCACCGCTCAATCGTCGCGCGCTCGACTCGATGCGCACGCGCTTCCCGGATACATGGCGCATCGAACGTCTGCGCACGCAGAACATCGTCACGAACGGCCCGTGGCGCGTGCTCGAACGGCGCGTCAACGATCGCATCCGGCTGGCGAAGCACGATGCGTACTGGGATCAGGACAACGTCGCGTTCGAAACGCTCGACGTCCTCGCGTCCGAGCACTTGACGACGAACGTGAACCTCTACCTGACCGGTGAGATCGGTTTCGTCAACGAGGTGCCGGCGCTCGTCGTGCCGCGTCTCACGGGGCGCGCGGATTGGAAGCCGACGCCCTATCTCGCGACGTACTTCTATCGCTTGAACGTCACGCGTCCGCCGCTGGACGATCCACGCGTCCGTCGTGCTTTGGCGCTCGCGATCGATCGGCGCGCGATCACGAGCGGCGTCACGCGCGCGGGCGAACCGCCGCTCTTCTCGTTCGTCCCGGCGGCGATGCGCGATGTCACCGGTTACGAGCCGCCGTCTTTTCGCGGAACGAGCGCGCTCGACGGCGAAGTTTTCGCGCGCGATGTCCTGGAAGCGCGTCGCTTGCTCGTTGAAGCCGGTTTTTCCGCTGAAAAGCCGCCGATGCGCCGCCTCGAGATCCACTACAACACGCAGTCGACGAACCGCGACGTCGCCGAACTCGTTGCGCACGAGTGGAAGACGCACCTCGGGATCGATGTCAGGCTCGTCAATCAAGAGAAGAAGGTCGCGCTCGACACGCAGCGGCGACTCGACTACGACGTGTCGCGCTCGACGTGGATCGCGGACTACCCCGATCCGTCTTCGTTCCTGGAAGTGATGACGAGCACCGGCGCGAACAATCGCACCGGCTTCGAGGACGCCGAGTACGATGCTTTGCTCGCACGAGCAGCGACGTCGCGCGGGACAGAGCGAGAGCGGCTCTACCGTGCTGCAGAAGAGCGTCTGCTCGCCGCGCTGCCGATCATCCCGTTGTTCGGCTTCACGACGACGAGCCTCGTCGACCCGGCGCTCGAGGGCTTCCATCCGAACGCGCTCGACATCCACTTCCCGAAGTTCTGGCGACGCGCACACGTCGGGGACGAACCGCGTTGATGCGTTTCGTGCTGAACAGACTGTTGTGGTTCGTGCTGACGTTGTTGTGCGTCGTCACGTTGTCGTTCGCGTTGATGCGATCCGTGCGCGGCGGGCCCTTCGACGGCGAGCGCGCGCTTTCACCCACGATCGAAGCCAACTTGCGCGCGCGCTACCACCTCGATTGGCCGCTCTGGAAGCAGTACGCAGCGTACGTCGGGCCGCTCGATCTGAGTGATCGCGGCTCCGCACTCGTCGGCGGCGATGGAACACGCATTTTCGGCGGGGTTTTGGCCGGAGATTTCGGGCCTTCGTTCCGCTATCGCGACGCGACTGTCAACGACGTCATCAAACAAGCGCTGCCTATTTCGCTCGCGCTCGGCTCGTTCGCGCTCGCGTTCGCCATCGTGATCGGCGTCGGAGCCGGCCTGATTTCGGCGCATTTCCGCGGCGGCGCGCTCGACCTCGTCGTGCGTGGAGCGGCCACGATCGGCATCGCGCTGCCGAACTTCGTCATCGCCGGATTCCTCGTCATCGTGTTCGCGTTCCTCGTGCCGCTGTTCCCCGTCGCCGGCTACGGAACATGGCGACACTTGGTGTTGCCGGGATGTGCATTGGGTCTGCCGTTCGCGGCGTACATCGCGCGGCTGACGCGCGCCGGGATGCTCGACGCACTGTCGAACGATTGGATCCGCACGGCGCACGCAAAAGGACTCAGCCCCAGCACGATCCTGGTGCGACACGCGTTCCAAGCCGGCATCACGCCCGTCGTTTCGTACTTGGGTCCGGCGACCGCAGGCATCCTGACGGGCAGCCTCGTCATCGAGAAGATCTTCGCGATCCCGGGCCTCGGTTCGCACTTCGTGAACAGCGCGTTGAACCGCGACTACACGCTCGCGATGGGCGTCACGATTCTCTACACGACGCTCGTGTGCGCGTTGAATGCACTCGTCGACGTGATCTACACGCGTCTCGATCCGCGCGTGTCGTTGGAGGACCAGGCGTGAGGTCGGCATCGTGGCGTTGGTCGCTCGCACCGAGCACAGAGCTCGTCCCCACAGAGCCTGGCACGAGCCTCGTCGCCGAATCGTGGCGACGCTTGAAGCGCAATCGCTTCGCGCTCACGGCACTCGTCTTTCTGTGCGTGATCGCGAGCGCGAGCTTCCTCGCACCGCTCCTGCCTCTGCCTTCTCCCGCGGCTCTGCGTGCGAGCATCGAACCACTTGCACCGACGGCGCCGTGGGTCGAGTTCGGAAATCACGGTTTCGCACGAGAATACTGGCCCCTTTCAGCTCTCGACGATTTCTTCGTCGACGTGCGCGTCGCCGTGTTCGGCGATTGGCAGACAGGCCACTGGCTCGGCACCGACTCGAAAGGACGCGACCTCCTCTCGCGCATCGTGTGGGGCAGCCGCACATCGATCGCCGTTGCGTTACTGGCGATGCTGACGAGCCTCGCGATCGGCGTCACGTGGGGGGCCTGCGCCGGATACGTCGGCGGCCGCGTCGATCGCGTCATGATGCGCATCGTCGACGTGCTCTACTCACTGCCGTTCATCTTCATCGTGATCTTCCTCATCACCGTGCTGCAGGGTTGGAAGGACGTACTCGAGACTCGGCTCGGCATCGACCGCGAAGTCGTCTTCTACGTCACGATCGGCGCCGTGTACTGGTTGACGATGGCGCGCGTCGTGCGCGGACAAGTGTTGAGTCTGCGGCGCGCCGAATTCGTGGAGGCCGCGCGACAGATGGGCGCATCGACGCCACGCATCCTGTTCGTGCACATCGTGCCGAACGTGCTCGGCATCGTGATCGTGTATTTGACGCTCTCGATTCCGGCGGTGATGTTGTTCGAGTCGTTCTTGACGTTCCTCGGTCTCGGAATCGAAGCTCCCAAAGTGTCGTGGGGCCTGCTCGCGGTCGACGGGGCCGAGACGCTCACGCCGCTCGGGATCGACTGGTGGATCGTCGTCTGGCCGGCTGTCGCGATGGGCACGACGCTGGCGGCGTTGAACATCCTCGGCGACGGAATGCGCGACGCTTTGGACCCGAAGTCCGTGACGGCGAAAGCGAGTAGAACGTGAGAGCGCGCATGCTCGAAGTCACCGACCTCGCGGTGGAGTTCGCGACCGATCGTGGCATCGTGCGCGCCGTCGATGGCGTTTCGTTCGACCTCGCGGCCGGAGAAACACTGGGAATCGTGGGGGAATCGGGCTCGGGCAAGTCCGTGACGAGCCTCGCCTTGATGGGCCTGCTCGACGCGCGATCGGCACGCGTGACAGCCGGAGCGATGCGCATCGGGAGCATCGATGCGATGCGTCTCAGCCCGCGCGAATGGCGCAGTCTACGCGGCGCACAGATCGCGATGATCTTCCAGGATCCGATGACCTCGTTGAATCCGTTCCTCACGATCGAGCGACAGTTGTCGGAAGTGCTCGAGCGCCACGAGAACGCGACGCGCTCGGCGGCTCGCACGCGTTCGATCGAGGCTCTCGCCGATGTCGGCATCGCCGATCCCGCGTCGCGCGCCGATCAGTTTCCCCACGAATTGTCGGGCGGCATGCGTCAGCGCGTGATGATCGCGATGGCGCTCATGATGAAGCCACGCATCTTGATCGCGGACGAGCCGACGACGGCACTCGACGTCACCGTGCAAGCGCAAGTGCTCGAGCTCTTGAAGGACTGTCAACATCGACACGGCACCGCGATCGTGTTCATCACGCACTCGCTCGGCGTCGTCGCGCGCGTCGCCGATCGCGTGCTCGTCATGTACGCAGGTTCCGTCGTCGAGTCTGCGACGACCGAGGCTTTGTTCGCGCGACCCGCGCATCCCTACACGCGCGGCTTGCTCGCGAGTGTGCCGCGCATCGACAGTGATCCGACTGCGCCGTTGACTACGATCGGGGGTACGCCGCCGAATGCATCGAGCGAGCGCGTCGGTTGCGCCTTCGCACCGCGCTGCGAGCTGGCCCTGAATCGTTGTCGAAGGGAACGACCGCTGCTGAGTTCGCTCGGCAAGAACCTCGCGCGCGTGGGCCCTGTGCCGAATCGTGACCCACTCGATGATCAAGTCGAAGATCACGTCGAGGAGCCGGTCGAGCGCGCGCCCACCGGGCACAGCGCCGCATGCTTCGTCGCACAGTCGGAGGCGAGACCGTCGTGAGCGCACTCCTCGAAGTGAAAGCGCTCGAAAAGAGCTTCTTTTCCAGCTCCAGAGGCCTCTTTGCCCCGGCTCCGAAAGTCGTGCACGCGGTCACCGACGTGTCTTTCGCGCTCGAGCCCAGCTCGGCCCTCGGCTTGGTCGGCGAGTCGGGTTCGGGCAAGTCGACCACGGCGCGCATGGTCGCCGGCCTGCTCGCGCCGACGTCAGGTTCGATCCGCTTGAACGGCGTCGAACTGGCAACCGCGAGCGAAGCGACGTGGCGACCACATCGACGCCGTCTGCAGATGATCTTCCAAGATCCGTACGCGTCGCTCGATCCGCGCCGCACGATCGGGGACACCGTGATCGAGCCGATGATCGTGCATCGACTCGGCAAGCCGCGCGAACGTCGCGTGCGGATGCTCGCACTTCTCGAAGCTGTCGGCTTGTCGGCGCAACATGCGGCGCGCTATCCGCATGAATTCTCGGGCGGTCAGCGTCAGCGTGTCGGCATCGCCCGCGCACTCGCTCTCGAGCCGGAGATCCTCGTGTGCGACGAGCCCGTCAGCGCGCTCGACGTCTCGATCCAAGCGCAGATCGTGAACCTCTTCAAAGAACTGCGCGAGCGCTTCGGCATCGCATACTTGTTCATCGCGCACGATCTCGCCGTCGTGCGCAACTTGTGCGAGCGCGTCGCCGTCATGTACCTCGGTCGCATCGTCGAGATCGGAACGCGCGAGGACGTCTTCGAACATCCGGCCCACCCGTACACGCGAGCCTTGCTGTCGGCGATCCCGGTTCCCGATCCGCGTGTCGAACGCACACGCGATCGAATCGTGTTACTCGGCGATCCGCCGTCACCGAGTTCGCCGCCGAGTGGATGTGCTTTCCACCCGCGCTGCGGAGAACGAGTGCGCGTACCCGGCGATCGCTGCGTGACCGAGCGGCCGGAACTGAGCACCGCGTTGCACGCGGCGGCCTGTCACATCGAGCGACAATGAAACATCCTGCCGACGTCTGACGTCGGCAGGATGCAAAGGGGCTTCACTGCGTCGTCGACCCCTCCGGCCGCAGCGACGCATCCGCGATCACGGGGTCCAAGTCAATTCGAGCGCGCTCGTCAGATTGAAGGTCGCCGCCGTGCAGAAGCTGGCCGAGTCGCGGTACCAGCCTTGGTAGCGCCGCACAGCACCATTGACCGGTATCCCGCCTTGAATCGACAACAGCGGATCAGCGCCGACGCCCGCGCCGAAGTTCGCGATTCCCCCCGATGCGAACTTCACGCCCAAGCGCGTGATCGTGCCGCTGACGCACAACAATCCGTCGCCGAACGCAGTCCCGTTGCCAGCGTTCTGCTTGAGCGTACCTTGGAAGAACAAGATCGCCGTCGACGAGATCAAGTTCGTCGCCGTGAGCGCGACCGTGTCGCCCGAGACGGACGCGAGTCCTGTGGCCTGCAGCTTGGCGCCCGTTCCACTCGAGTGCGCGCAACCTTCGCCCACGCCGCCCGCTTGACCCGGATCGCAGGGGCACAGGGTCGCGCCCGATCCGTCGCCGAAGCAGTACGTCGAGCCGATGAACCCGCCGCCGCCGCTGCAGCTCACCTTCTTGTACTTGACGTGCATCATCCAATCGCCGCTACCACCCGGGAAGAACGGCGCGCAGAAGTTGAACCAGCCCGAGAACGGACTCGTGACCTTGACGACGTTGCGGTTCGCCGTGCAACCATCGATCGGGCTGTCGCTCACCATCGTCGGCGTCGTCGCCGGCGGGACGACGGTTCCGTCGTTCGTGTTGAAGAAGCGCAGCGTCACGTAGAAGCCCGGTGAATTCACGACGATGTTCTGCGGCGTCACGTCGAATTCGTTGAGTGCGCCGTCGGTGAGTTGCGGTGCACCGAGCGACATGATCAACGCGCCGGGATTGGGGAACGCGCCGTTCGCGTAGATGTTGATCGAGTCCTCGATCGTCGTGCCCTGGTTGCCCGCTTGGCTGTACCAACCGATGGCGATCTTCGTGATCTGGATCGGGTAGTCGGCAGCCGGGATCATGCTCGTCGGGAAGAACTGTCCCGCTTCTTCGCCCGGCACGAAGCAGTTGCACGTCGCGTACGTTCCGCCCGGTTGGTTCGTGTAAGTCTGAACCGGACCGATGTCCGGACACGTCTGCGCCGATGTCGTCGGCGCGAAAGAGAAGAGCGCGAGAGTCGCTGAAGCAAAGAACGATGCGGTGGAGAGAGCATGCGTCATGGGGGCTGACCTTAGTTGCGAAGTGAGAGAACGCGCTCTCGCGGACGACGAAAGCGTGGTGGGCACGCGGGAGAGCCGCAGAGCCGACCACTAGACGCTAGGCGTCCGACGGGAAATCGTCAATCGGCAGGGCTTTCATGCGCGAATGGGCGAACTCGCATATCCTCGATTCCGAGCGGATCCCCATCGATCCCGACGGCTTCACGATGAACGTCTCTCCTGCCGAAATCGTCCTCCCGGAACGCGAGCTCGTGCGCGAGGTCGAGCCGTGCGTGAAACCGAGCGCGGCCGAGCCGGTTCGGTTCAGTCCGGCCGAGCGACCGGTCGGAGATTTGTGCGGAACGTCGCAGCGTCAAATCGACACAGCGCAGCGTCAAATCGACACAGCGCAGCGTCAAATCGACACAGCGCAGCGTCAAATCAACACTGCGCAGCGCCAAGTCGAAAGAGCGCAGAGCGAAATCGACACAGCGCCGGTCACATCGAGCTGATCGCGCTCACGACTTCTCGAACAGCCACCAACGCCGCTGCGCTTTGGTTCGCGGTTTCAATCCGAATTCTTGCGTCGCTTGTGCGTCGATCACGCGCATCGCTTCGTCGCACGAATCGGTAAACACGATGCGGTCCAAGTCAGACCGATCGATGGCGCGCGCTTCGACCATTTTCTCGAGCAGCGTGCGCAGCGGTCGCCAGTACTCGACATCCATCAGGACGAGCGGGAAGTTCTTGATCTTGCCGGTCTGGATCAAGGTCGCCGCTTCGAACAACTCGTCGAGCGTCCCGAAGCCGCCGGGCATCACGACGAATGCGTAGCTGTATTTGACGAGCATCGTCTTGCGCACGAAGAAGTAGCGGAACTCGACGAAGCGATCGACGTACGGGTTGGGCGCTTGCTCTTTCGGCAGGATGATGTTGCAGCCGATCGAACGTCCGCCGACATCGCGCGCGCCGCGGTTGGCAGCCTCCATGATCCCGGGTCCGCCGCCGGTCATCACGGTGAAACCGGCGCGCGCGATGCGTTGTCCCATTTCGCGAGCCAGAGCATAGCTCGCGTGTTCGGGAGCAAAGCGCGCCGAGCCGAACACGGTGACGCACGGCCCGACGAAGTGCAGCGCCCGAAAACCCTTGATGAACTCCAAGAAGATCCGCGCTGCATCGACCAATTCATAGCCGCGCGGAGAGGGCCCTTCGAGGAAGTCGATGTCGGTCTGCGAGGTCGGAACCTTGCCCCACTGTGGATCGGACGGGGCGTGCGGATCGGTGTTCACCCGTGTCTCATACCTTGCCGCTCCGCGTGAGGCGAGAGTGTGCTCGTCGATTCAGAGCGTCTATACTCTGCGCCCTTCGATGCGAAATTCCCTGCAACTCCCCCGTCTCGTACAGAAATTCGGCGGCACTTCGGTCGGTTCGGCCGCGGCGATCGTGCGCGTCGGCAAGATCGTCGCGAGTGCGCGCGAAAAACGACCGCTCGTCGTGGTTTCGGCCGTCGGCGGCGTGACGAACCGGCTGTTCGCGTTGGGAGAGGCCGCGCTCGCGCAGCGCGATTTCGAGCACGATTTCAGCGCGCTTGCGGAACTGCATCGCACGATCCAACGCGAACTCGCCGTCGAAGTCGCCGAGGTCGAGGCACTGCTCGCGGAGCTCCACGATCTCTTGCGCGGCATCGCGTTGATCCGAGAACGCACACCGCGCACGTCCGATTTCTTGGCTTCGTTCGGCGAGCGGCTGTCGGCGCGCATCGTCGCGGCGCACCTGAACTCCATCGGGGTCGTTGCACGCGCGGTCGATGCTTGGGACGCGGGTCTCTTGACCGATTCACGTTTCGGCACTGCGCGCCCGCTCGCCGAAACTCCGCAGCGTGTGCGCGCGGCAATCGGCGAGATCGACGCCGTAGCGGTCGTCACCGGCTACATCGGTCGCGACTCGTCGGGCAACATCACGACGCTCGGTCGCGGCGGCAGCGACTATTCCGCGGCGATCTTCGGCGCTGCACTCGGGGTCGACGAGATCCAGATATTCACGGACGTCGACGGAGTCTTGACGGCCGATCCACGCAAAGTGGGTCACGCGCGCTTGGTCCCGACGTTGAGCTTCGCCGAAGCCGCGGAACTGGCCTTTTTCGGCGCGAAAGTGCTGCATCCGGCCACGATGGTGCCCGCCGTCGACGCCGATATCCCGATCCGCGTACTGAACACGTTCGAGCCCGATCGTAGCGGCACGCGCGTCGTCGCGACGCTCGCGGCGCATCAGCGCGCCGTGAAGTCGATCGCGTCGAAGGACCCGATCGTCGTCGTCAACGTCGTCGCAGGCGAGATGATGTTGCAGTTCGGCTTCCTGGAGAAGATCGCCGACGTGTTCGCGCGTCACGAAGTCGTCGTCGACGTGATCGCGACGTCGGAGGTCAGCGTCGCGCTCACGACGGAAGCCGCGATCGATTTGGGACCCGTAGTCGAGGAACTCTCGCGCTTCGCCGACGTGAACGTCGTGCGCGACGTCGCGCTCGTAAGCGTCGTCGGCGAAGAATTGCAATCGAGCACCGATTTCGCTGCGCGTGTGTTCAGCACGCTGGCCGAGCTCGAAATCAGGCTCGAAATGATCAGCTACGGCGCGACGCGCAACAATCTGTCGTTCGTCGTGTCGCGCGCGCGACTCGGCGACGTGGTCGCCGCTCTCCACCAACGTCTATTCGGTGCATGAGTCGCACACCAGAGAACGCGCGGTGATAGTGCTCCTCGACAATCACGACTCGTTCACGTGGAACGTGTACCAAGCGTTGGCGGTGATCGATCCGTCCGTGCGCGTGGTGCGCAACGACGAAATCAGCGTGGGTGCCCTGCTCGAGCTCCACCCGCGCGCAGTCGTCTTGAGCCCGGGTCCTGGTGAACCGCGCGACGCCGGGATCATGCCCGAATTCTTGGCGCTCGCGCCGGCGCCACTTCCGATCCTGGGCGTGTGTCTAGGTCATCAAGCGCTCGTCGAGTGCTACGGCGGCGCACTCGAGCGCGATCCGGTGCCGATGCACGGACGCAGTTCGCTCGTTCATCACGATGGTGATGCGCTCTTCGACGGACTCTCGAATCCGTTCGCAGCGGCGCGCTATCACTCGCTGCGCGCGCGACGCGACGCGATGCCGCGCGCACTGAAGACGATCGCGTGGACGACGGATGGACACGTGATGGCCGTGAAGCATCGACTTCTGCCGCGTTTCGGCGTGCAGTTCCATCCCGAGTCGATCCTCTCCCCCGGGCTCGAACGCATCTTCGCGCAGTTCCTCGAGGTTCCTCACGATCGAGTCGCGACGTGAACGTTCCGCTCGCCGGTCGTCCACGCTTGGCCTCGACGCGCGATGCGATCGGTCGCGCCTTGCGCTTCGCATGCACCAGCTCGCGCGAGTTCGACGCGCACTTCGGTGTCGAAGCTCGCCGCGAGAAACTCTTCGCCCTCGTCCTGTGGCGCGAAAGTGCCTGGAAAAATGGTGTTTCCCACGGAATCGAAGTCCTGCATTCGTTGCGCGGCGATGCGCGCGTGCGGCGCGAATGGAAGGACGGCCGACTGAACGGCGCGTGGCGCGAGTGGCACGGCAACGGGGTGAAAGCGCTCGAGTGTCCTTTCGAAAACGGTGTTCCACAAGGCAAGTCGACCGCGTGGCGTCGCGACGGATCCAAACTGTTCGTCGGCGAATACCGCGCGGGAGCGATGACCGGTGAATGGTTTTTCCTGCATCGCGACGGGACGCTGGATCGCGAACGCACGGGACTCTACGTGGACGGCGAACGATTGTCCGGCATCAAGGGCTTCAACGAGTGGCTCGGGTCACCGTGATGCGAGTGATGCGTCAGCGATCGTTCTCGTCGGCGCGTTTCAGCTCTGCGGCGAGCGCCTCCGTGATCTCGAGTTCGTAGAGACTACGCCATGCGCTGATTGGAGCGATCCGGTGGCTGACTGCGCGCGAACCGCGCTCAGATCACGAGTTTGACGAGCGGACTGTCCTGCAACGCTCGAAACACGCCCAAGCGATGGGCTTCGTCGCGCACGATCAACGTCACTTCGATCGACGCGTACTTGCCGCTCGAACTGTGACGCGATGTGACTCTCTCGAAAGTCTCGCCCGCGAGGGCAACCTCGATGTGCAACAGCAACTGGTTCTCGCCCGTGCCGACGACGACGTACGACCACGGACACGGATACGTGATCTCCGGTTTCCGCTCCATCACTTGCCGATGAGGAAGTGCGCCAGATCGCCTTCGCGCATCACGTAGTCGCGACCTTCGACGCGCAGCTTGCCGGCCGCCTTCACCGCCGCCTCGTTCTTGTACTTCACGAGATCTTCGATCGAGTACACCTCGGCGCGGATGAAGTGCTTCTCGAAATCGGTGTGGATCACGCCCGCTGCGACCGGAGCCGTGTCGCCTTTGTGAATCGTCCACGCGCGAATTTCGATCTGACCCGCAGTGAAGTAACTCTGCAATCCGAGCAGGGTGTAGACGCTGCGGATCAAGCGGTTGAGGCCGGGCTCTTCCATGCCCAAATCAGCGAGAAAAGCTGCCCTTTCCTCTTTCGGCATCGACATCAATTCGCCTTCGAGATCGCCGCACAAAGGCAGCATCTCGGCACCGGTCGACTTCGCGTGAGCACGCACCGCCTCCGCGAGCGGACTCTTGCCTTCCATGTCGTCGTCACCGACGTTCGCGACGTACAGAACCGGCTTGATCGTGATGAGGAACAACGGATCGATCGCTTCGTGCTCGACCTTGTTCCACGTTTGCGCGCGCAACGACACGCCGCGCTCCAAGTACTCTTTCGCGCGCTCCAGCGCCGTCTTCTGCAGGATCGCGTCCTTGTCGCCCGTGCGCGCTTTCTTCGCCACGCGATCGACCGCCTTCGTCACCGTGTCCAGATCGGCGAGCTGCAGCTCGAGCTCGATCACTTCCATGTCGCGCTTCGCATCGACCGAACCGTTGACGTGGATGATGTCGCCCTTCGTGAAGCAACGCACGACGTGCAGGATCGCGTCGCATTCCTTCACGTTGCCGAGGAACTTGTTGCCGAGCCCCTCGCCCTTCGACGCTCCCGCGACCAAACCCGCGATGTCGACGAGCTTCAACGACGCCGGCACGATCCGATCCGTCTGGATGTACTGGTGGATCACCCCCAAGCGCTCGTCGGGCACGTCGACCACGCCGATGTTCGGCTCGATCGTGCAGAACGGATAATTCGCGCTCTCCGCGCCGGCGGCGGTGATGGCGTTGAAGATCGTGCTCTTCCCGACGTTGGGGAGGCCGACGATGCCGCAGGCTAGGCTCATGAGTGGATTTTCGAGGCGTTTTCGAGCGGGAAATTGGGCCGAGCAGTCTATCCCCCTGACTCGCCCGCGTCGCCCCCGCGCTCGCGTCGAAAGCGCCGATCTCGCCCTGAAAAGTGCCTTGTGGCGGCTTTCGACAAATGCGCTTATCTTCGAAGAAGCTCCAGCCTGGTAGAAATTCACAACATGAGCCTTTCCATCTTCGGTGCCTCTCTCCTGATGCTCCTCCCGGTCAGCTTGACTCGCGGTTGCTCGGGCAGCGGGAAAGTCCAACAGGCGATGAGTGCGATCGTGTTCCCGCCGCACGACACGCTTCAAAGAACATTGCCCGACGGCATCGCGCTGTGGGCCGACGTGTACCGCCTCGAGCCCAATGTCGACGAGCCGTCGAAAGGCGGCAAACCGGTGCTCGTGTGCATGCACATGACGGGCAGCTCGCGCGGTGAATACGGTCGCTTGGCGGCCGAGATGATGGCGCTCGGCGTCAACGTCATGTCGGTCGACTTGCGCTCCGGCGGCCCCGGTGAAATCGCGGATCGCAAGACGGGCGTGCGCTCGGGCACGATGAACGAGACGTGGAAAGCGGCCAAGACGCAGCTCGGTCGCGAGCCCACGTACCAAGAGGCTTACCCCGACGTCGTCGCGGCGGTCGCCTGGGCGCGAGAGCTGTTCCCTTACTCGCGCGTCGGAATCGTGGGCAGCTCGTACTCGGCTTCGTTCGCGCTCAAATATGCCGCCGAGAATCCGACGATGGTCGACGTGGCCGTCGCGATGTCGCCCGGCGAATACATGCCGCCGTGGTCGATCCGCGAGATGATCCAACACCTGTCCGTCCCGAGCTACATCACGTGCGGGAACACAGCAGCCGACGTCAACCACGCGCAACCGATCGCGCTCGCCATCATCGACCAAGCGCAGGTGCGCACGTTCTGGCCCGAGGACCACAACATCGTCGGCGACCACGGTTCGAAGACGCTGCACATCTTCGGTGCGGTGAATCACGATCGTCAGTGGGCGGAATTCAAAGCGGGCATTCAGCCCGTCCTGAAGCCTCTCAAGCCGCGCGAGCTGGCGGCTAGACGAGAAGCGGCGAAAAAGGCCGCGAAATAAGCCCTATTTCGGTCTGTTCTTGGGCGCCGCGCCTGGGCCGGTGTAGCCGAGATCCTTGATCCGCCTCTGGTTCGCTTCGTCATAGCGCAGCTGCTGGGACTTCGCCGCCGCAGCCTTCGCGCTCGTGTGATGTTCGAACAGTCGTTTGCGCAGCGCGTCCACGAGCGCGGCCGAACTCGGTGCCAGGTTGTTCGTCTCCTGCGGGTCCGCCGCCATGTCGAAGAGCTGATTCGTCGCCGTCCCCGTCGCGATCAACTTGTCCTTGCCGGAGAAGATCGCTTTCGTCTCGCGATCGGAGTGCATCAACGCTTCGGCGATCCCGTCGCGATCACTCGTCTCGGTTCCAGCGAGCACGGGCATCAAGCTTTTGCCTTCGATTCCAGCGGGTGCCTTGAAGCCACAGATGTCGGCGAGCGTCGGCAATAGGTCGAGCGTGCGCACGCGCGTCGCGATCCGCTTCGCGGCGATCCCCTTCGGCCACACGAGCGCGAACGGCACGCGCAACAACTCGTCGTACTGCGTGTGACCGTGGTCACAGCTGCCGTGCTCCCAAAATTCCTCGCCGTGATCGGAGTGCAACACGACGAGCGTGTCGTCGAGCGTCCCCGCTTCGCGCAAGCTCGCGAGCAAGCGCTCGATCTCCGCATCGACGAATGCGATCTCGCCGTCGTACAGATCGACGCATGCGGCTTTGATCTCGTCGGACGGCGGCGAGCGACGCATCGAGTCCAAATCCGGCGGCCAATTCGTCAGCTCGTCTACGCCCTTCTTCGCGAAACGCGTGTCGAACGGTTTCGGCGGCGCGTACGGCATGTGCGGATCGATCACGTGCAAGAACACGAACCAGCGTGAGCTCGGGCGCGACTGGATCCACTCGAGCGCTTGGTCGACGCCGACCCGCGCGTTGTACTGGTAGCCCGTGTAACTCTGGAACCCGCGCGCGACGCCGGCAGCCGGCGCGAGGAAAGGATTGGAGACGAAACCAGCTGTTTGATAGCCGCGACTCGCCAACAACTCGGCCAGCGTCGGCACGTCGGGCCGCAGCGTCTCGGTCGTGCGCTCGGTCGGAGCAACGTCCTGTCCGAAAGCTTCCTCGCGCTGTTTCACGATGCCGGCGCGGTGATCGGCCGGCAGCATTCCCGTGAACAGCGAGCCGTACGAGGGCAGCGTCCACGGCGCTGACGAATAGGCGCGCTCGAACAGCGCTCCGCCAGCGACGAGTGCGTCGATCGCGGGCGACGTCTGCCTGGGGTAGCCGTAGCACGACAGGTGATCGGCACGCAGCGTGTCGATCGATATCACGAGCACGTTCGGCGCTTCGAAAGTGGGCTTTCCGAGCACGTCGACCGACGGCAAGGCGAGACACATGCGCAGCGTCGTCAGATCGGTCGGCGCGTCCTCGCCCAAAAATCGTCCGCGGATCGTGAGCTTCGTCGCGTCCGTACCGCCGCGCACGTACTGCATCGGCGTCCAACCGCTGCGCGCTTCCTCGAAACCGAGCGTCACCGAGTGCTTGCGCGTCTCCTTCGCGCCGACGAAATCGATCTCGAAGTAGAGGCGCGCACGCGGCGCTTTCTGCGTCGCAGGGAACCCGACGATGCACAACGCCCCCGCGAACGAATCAGCCGGGGACGGCGGCAGATCGACTTCGATCCGACCCGGAAACGGCGCCGTCAGCGCATCGTTCAGTCCCGAGACGATGCGCGACACGCTCGCTCGCGAATTCGCGATGTCTTGTTGCGGTGAATCGGGCGGATAGCTCTTCGTGATCTCGACGCGTTCGCGACGTTGGAGAGCGTCACCTGCCGGTGCGGACGGTTGCGCGTGGTCGCCGCAATTCGCGACGAGGATTGCGACGAGAGCCGCGACGAGTACAAGCGAGAGGCGACGTAGACTTTTCATGAGCGATGGACGTTCGTGGGGCAAGGTTTCCGCGACCCTGGCGGCGATCTACCCGCTCGGCTGCTGTGGGTTTCAACGTTCGACGCGTTCGTACAGATTCCAACGGTCGATGGTATCGCGGATCACGTAGCGGTACGCGCCGCCGCGCTCGATCGTGTGCGGACTTCCGTGGAACATCGCGCGTGACACCACGATCCAATCGGGCCAGGTCTCGGGCGGGCCCTCGAGATAGTTTTCGGCGGCACGAATGCCGGCGTCCTGCAGCCTGAAAATGGCCGATTTGTCGCCAAACACCCCCACGGTGTCGGTCGCGTCTCTGTGCGAGATCAGGTGCTCCAAGATCGGCCGATCGACGTCGCGGAAGTCCTTGTTCGAAGGTCCGGTCTGCATGTAGAGGTGTTGCACGAAGAACGTGTCGTGCACGCGGCCGAAGAGCGTCGTCCACGATGTCCACGCGAGCAACGACAGCACGAGCGCGATCACGACGGGCGCGGCTCTCCTTGCGCGGCCAGAGAGATCGTCGAGCCCGAACGCGGCGAAGATCGGCAGCGCGACGATGACCGGCATGTAAGCGCGCACGAGCATCGCGTCGGTGAAGAAGAAGTAGAGGATCGCCGATCCGAAGAGCGCGCTCGCGGCAGCGTAGAGAGCGAACGTCCGATTCCTTCGCAGCGTGACGATCGAACCGAACAGCGCGAGCGCGATCACGATCCAAGTGAACAAGAGGTCGATGCGCTGACTGAGGATCAGATTCTTCGTGGTCGCCACTTTCAGCTCACCCCAGGTCTCGATTCCGCCCGGGTACTTCTTGTCGAACCAGAATTCCTGCGCGAACGAGCTGAACAAGGCGAGCGCGAGCGTCAGTGCTCCGACGGGCACCGCGCTCCACACGTAGGTCCACGTGCGCCGCGTGAACGGCGTCTTCGCGCCTCCGACGAGATACGGCGCGAGCAAGACCACCAGTCCCGATCCGACGATGTACGGCGCGACGCCTTCTTGCCAACCGAACGCGAGCAACGCGTAGACGCACATCCCGATTCCTGCACGTCGAAAGGCGCGCTTGTCACCGGCCTCGATCACGAACAGCACGCGGTAGAGCAACGTGCTGTACGCGAGATAGAAGCACGCGAATCCGACTTGCCCCCAACCCGTGCGCGAAAAGAACACGTGCGCCGGCATCACGGCCAAGATCGCGGCCGCGAGCAGAGCTGCGCGCCGGCGCTCGGGCCACAGTCGTGTCACGAAAAACCACGCGAAAAGTACGGTCAAAACGCCGGTCAGAGCGCTCGACATGCGCAGCGCCTGCAAGGATCCGGCACCGAATCGAAAGAAATAGCGCGCCGTGAACTGGTGCAGATAACTGTGCGGGTACGTGACCGTTTTTTCGCCGTAGTGCTCCGCGAACCAACCGATCCATGCGACATCTTCCTCGACCCAACGCACCGGATGGAAACCGCCCGGTTCGATGACGTCGACTCGCGCCGAATGCAGATAGGCGCCGTCGTCGGGGCCGACGAAGAAGTCCTCGATCTGCCGCGTGCGCAGCACAAATGCGACGACGAGCACGAACGCGAGCGTGATGCGCTCGAACGTCGTGCTCGACCTCTTCGCATTCTCGCTCGGGGAGTTCAGCCGACGACCGCCGTGCAATCGATCTCGACCAGTGCGTTGCGCGGCAACTGCGCGACGCCGACCGTCGAGCGCGCGGGAGTCGCGTCGCCGAGGAAGAAACGTCCGTAGACTTTGTTCACGGCGCCGAAGTCCTCCATCGACACCAGGTAGACGGTGCACTTTACGACTTGGGTCATGTCGCTGCCCGCAGCTGCGAGAACAGCCTTCAAATTCTCGAGCGCGCGTTCGGTCTGCTGCGAGACGTCGCCATTGATCAGTTGCCCGTCTTTCGGATCGAGCGCGATCTGACCCGAGCAGTGCACGAATCCGCCGGCGACGATGGCTTGGCTGTAGGGACCGATCGCCGAGGGAGCGCCAGTCGTGGAGATTTTTTGACGTTGGGTGAGTGTCATCTGCGTGTGTTTTCGAGGGGTTTTTCGGCGCGAAACACGCGTCAGCGCGAATCGCGGCGAGGCTTCGGGATGGACTTTTCCGTGGACGTTTTCGAACCGCGACGCGCCTGCAACGCGAGTGCGACAGGCTTCGGCACGAATATCGACGCATCACCGCCGGCGAGTTCGATCTCGCGCACGAACGAACTGGACACGTGCGCGAAAGCCGGGCTCGTCGCCAGCAAGACGGTGTCGAGTCGCGGCGCGAGCGCTCGATTCGTGCGCGCCATCGCGACCTCGAAATCGAAGTCGGTGCCGCTGCGCACGCCGCGCACGAGCACGTCGCAACCGAGCTCGTGAGCCGCATCGACCACGAGGCCGGGCCACACGCGGACGGTGACGGCGCTCAAGTGCGCGAGCGACTGCTCGAGTAACTGCGCACGCTCTTCCACGGTGAAAAAACCGGGCTTCGCCGCGTTGTGCGCGACGAGGATGCTGACGCGCCCGAAGAGTGTGATCGCGCGCTCGACGAGATCGACGTGGCCGAGTGTCACGGGGTCGAAACTACCGGGAAAGAGTGCGTGTTCGGCGCGTCGAGTCATGCGTGGCTCGGGATTGTAGCGAGCTCGCGGCGGATAGCGGCACGCTGGTTTTTCGGGCGTTCGGGGAGGAGCGGCGAGGGACGAGTCGCCGCTCCAGTAAGCGAAAAATCGCTGCTGAACCGCAACCGATTGCGATGCCGAACGTCGAGGGGGTGTGAGGTACGTCCTTCTTGCCGCGCTCGAAGCTCGCCCGCTGCTCGGGCTCGCGACAGCTCTCGTCGCAGGATCCGTCGCGGGTGCGCTCTGGGCCGAAGCGCTGGGGTCGGTCGACCTCCTGCGGGCGACGACAGCGGCCGCCGTCGTCGCGTGGACCGCGTTCGTCGTCGGCCGTTGTGACACGCGCCTCGTGCGCGTCGGTCTGCTCGTCACGTGCGCGGCGGTGGCCGCGTTGCGGGCGCATGCGGAGCGCACACTGGAGCGCGAGGCCAGCGCTGCATCCGTACAAACGGGCGCGTTCACGTGCACGCGCGGCAGCGACGGTGTGCTCGCTCGACTCGGGCTGTCGACGCGTTCGTGGGCCATGCCCGCTGGTCTGGCCCATCCCGGCGAGCACGTCGTCGTCGATCCCGTGCACGAACCGCCCGCGTGGCCGCGCGGACCTGAAGTCGGACCGCGGAGTCTGCTCCGTACGCGACCGACGGTCGAATTGTCCGCAGGCGAGATCGTGCGCGTCGCGCCGGCGCGGAGCGCGATCGCGAACACGGTTTCCGCGGCGACGACTCGACTGCGCAGTCACCTCGTCGAACGCACGTCGTCGATCGACGACCCGACGACACGCGCGCTCGTCACGGCGTTGCTCTTCGGCGACACGTCGTTGCTCCCGCAGGACTTGCCGGATCTGTTCGTGCGCACCGGGACGTTCCACGTGCTCGCGGTATCGGGAATGCAGGTCGTGCTCGTCTTGTTGTTCTTGATCGGTCCGATGAGCGCGCTGTGCGCTCTCGTGATCCGCTGTGCGACACGCGGCGCGTGGCGGCCGGCGCTGCAGTGGTTCGCGTTGCCGGCGCTGCTGCTCTTCGTGCCGATCGCGGGCGGCGGAGCGCCGATCGTGCGCTCGGCATTGGGCGCGGCCTTCGCGTCGATCGCACCGCACCTCGCGTGTGAGCGCGCGGTCACCGTCGAAGCGAACGGCCGGAGCATCCGCGTGCGTCTCGCGCGACGCGCCGACGCGTTGTCGTGCTGGGCTCTCGCGCTCGTGATCGAGTGCGCGTGGCATCCGCTCGCGCCGCTGTCCCTGTCGGTGCAACTGTCGTACGCAGCGACTTTCGGACTGATCGTCGGCACACGTCCGTGCCTCGCGCTCGTGCGCAACGCCAGCGGCACCGGGTCGAAAGGTGCGCTGCTCTCGCCCGTCACCAAGACGGGCAGAACGCGCTCGCCCTGGCTCGTCGTCGGCGTCGATCGCGCTGTGTACGCGGCTTGTTGTGCGCTCGCGGCCTCGTGCGCGGCCGTTCTCGCGACTCTGCCCTTCGTGTGGGAGCGACTCGGCGAATGGAGCCCGTGGGGCGTGCTGGCGACACCGGTTTCGAGCGCTCCGTCAGCCCTGTTGTTCGTCGGCGGTTGGCTGGAGGTCGCGTGTCCGTGGCTCGTTCCCGATGTGTTCCTCGATCTGTGCGGAAGCGCGATGGTCTCGTCGATGCGCGCGTTCGACCTCTTGCCCGGAACGCCGGCGCCGCTCGCGCCGCGACCCTTCGTCGCGATCGCCGTGCTGTGCGCCGCGACGCTCTTCGTACTGCGCGCGCAACAGAGGACGCACCTCTCGTTTCTCATCGCGCTCGCCTGGGCCGGCGTGATCGTGCCGTGGAATCCGACACCTGCGCGCGTCGAGATCTACGCGCTCGACGTCGGGGCCGGAACTGCAGTCGTGATCGAAGGTCCGGGCCTCGGCACATTCGTTTTCGACGCGGGATCGCGCGATCGACCCGACGTCGCGCGCGAAGCACTCGCTCCGCTGTTGCGTCGCATCGACCCAGGTTCGATCGGCGTCGTGCTCAGCCACGCCGATCGCGATCACGATGGCGCCCTGAGCTGGCTGGTCGAGCGCTATCCACCGCACATTTTCGCGGGAGCCCTACCCGCTCCGCTCGTCGAACGCTTGCCACGCAGCGTGCCGCGCTTGGCGCTCGAGATCGGAACGCTGCGGCTCGCCGGCGATGCGACGGTCGCGCTCGATCTGCAGCGCGGTCTGTCAGGCGCGATGACCGACAACGAGGCTTCCTACGTGCTCAATGTCATCGTTCGCGGCGAGCGCGCCGTCCTCTTCGGCGATGCCGAGGAACGCGGTTTGGATGCCTGGCTCGCGCGTTGCAAACCGCTCGCACCAGTGCGCCTCGTGTTGTGGCCGCACCACGGTTCCGACACCGATCGACTCGACGCGTTGGTGCGGGCGACGCGGCCGGACACGATCTGGATCAGCGCCAGCGGCCGGCCGCGCGCGCTCCTGGAACTCGAACGGCGTGCACTCGTGACTGAGTGCACTGCGCGCGATGGACCGCTGACACTGATCCTCCCTGCGGATCCGATCGATGCGAAGATGGATGCGCCATGAAAATCCTGCTGCTCCTCATCGCGCTCGTGGGAGACCCGTCGGCGTCCCCGACTTGCACGCTGGATCTGCGCGCGCAGCTCACAGCGACTGCGCCAAATGCGATTCGGGCGCGCGTCGAGATCGTCCGGCGGATGATCGAATCCGAGCTCATCGGCGCGTCGATCGTCGAGCTCGATCGCATCCTGCGCCTTGCGCCCGACGAACGTCACGTGCTCGCGTTGCTCGACGAGCCGGCAGCCTACGCGGCGCTCGCGAAAGCGCAGGTGCACGAATTGGCTTCCGAAAACGGTGAGACGAACCGCAGCGCACTGCTGCGAGCCGGTGCACGCGCGTCGACACACGGCGCGAGTCCGCTGAAGCGCGAGATCGTCGTGCGCGCGCTCGCGATCGACGCGCAACAGCAGATTGCGACCGTGAAACGCGCGGCCGCCGACGCGATTGGGGCGCCGACGGCCGACCAAAGAGCTTCACCGTTCGCGAACCGACTGCTGGTCGACTTGACGCGCGAATTGTCGGTCGGCGTCACGACACGACGCGCCTTCGCGTGTTTCGCGTTGCGGCGTTTGGAGCGCGGACGTGCGCTCGGAGAACTCGCCGTGCGCACTGTCCTCGATCCGGCGCTGGGTGTGCGCGACGAAGCGATTTGCGCGCTGCGGGACGCACGCGATCCGGCGGCGTGCGGAGCGGTGGTGCTCGCGCTCGCGGGTCCGAACGGCAAGCTGCGCGCGCGCGCCGCCGAAGCTCTCGGCCGCATGGGCTACCGCGAAGCCGTCGAACCGCTCATCGCCGTTTTGCTCGCGTCGGCGCCGGCACCATCCGCCGGCGGCAGCGGCGGACCGGTGCGCGCGAACCTCTATTCCGGGCTCTCGACCGCATATGTGAAGGACTACGACCTCGAGATCGCGCAGGGCGCGTCGGTCGCAAATCCGATCGTCGAGATGCTCACCACCGGCGTCGTTTTCGACGTCGGCGTCGCGGGCACGAGTTCGATTCCAGTCGCGATCGAGGCGTGGGACGCGGCTCTCGCACTCACGCGTCTGACAGGTCAACGCTTCGGAACGAACGGAAGTGCGTGGCAGAAGTGGTGGCAAGAACACCGCGACGAGTACTTGCCGGCAGCGCGACGCACGCCGAAAACCGGCCGAGATTGAGGCGCGCCGCCGGGTGCGATCACGCCTTCGTCGCCGTCGATTCCTTCGCGGCGCTCGGTGCATTGCCGAAGCTGGCTTCGAGCGCACCTTTGAAACCCTGCAACGCGGTGCGCTGCATGTAGAAATGCAGTCCGCGCTCAGCCCCGAGCTCGTCGCCGCCGCCCGCGCGACCCGGACCGCCGTGGATCATCATCGGCAAGACCATGCCCGGCGGGAGCGCTTGCTCGGCCGATTTGTCGCTGCCGATCCAGATGCGGCCGTGCCAGGGAGCTGCTTCGAGCACGAAACGATCCGTCCAGCTGGAGTCGTTGCCGTAGACGCTGCACACGAGTCCGCCGCCGCCCAGATTCACGATCTGCGCCGCTTCGAGCGCGTCACCGGAGTACGGCAGCACCACAGTGCAGGGACCGAAGACTTCCTCGGCGTGGAAGGCCGGATCGCGCGCGTCGCGAGCGACGATCACGGTCGGCGCGACGAAAAAACCCTTCGCGCTCGAGCGTTGCGCACCGCCGGTCGCGACGGTGCCGTGCTTCGCGAGACGCTCGATGCCCTTCGTCACGTCCTCGAATTGCGAGCGCGACGCGAGCGGTCCCATGCGCACGTCCTTGTCCGACGGATCGCCGACCTTGGTGCGCGACAATTGCGCGACGAGATCGGTGACGACGTCCTTCACGCGCTCCGCCGGCACGAGCACGCGCCTCACCGCCGTGCATTTTTGGCCTGTTTTCTGCGTCATGTCGAGCGCGACATTGGAGAGGAACAGTCCGTACGTCTCCGCACTCGCGTCGACGTCGGGCGCGAGCACCGCCGCATTCAACGAGTCCGCTTCGATGTTCACGCGCACGTTGTGGCGCACCAAATTGGCGTTGCCGCGCAGCTTCGCACCCGTCGCCGAACTGCCAGTGAAGGCGAGCACGTCTTGCGCTCCCATGTGGTCCAACATGTCGCCGAGCGAACCGCACACGAATTGGTACGCGCCTTCGGGCAAGAGGCCTTTCTCGACGACGATCTGCGCGATGCGCCACGCGACGAGCGCCGTTGGCGTGCCTGGTTTCTCGATCACGGGCATGCCGGCGAGGAACGAGCACGCGATCTTCTCCATCATCCCCCACGCCGGGAAATTGAACGCGTTGACGTGCACCGCGACGCCGGGTCGCGTGACGTAAACGTGCTGTCCCCAGAAGCGCGCGGTGCGGCCGAGTTGCATGCCGTCGCCGTCGACGAGGAACGGACGCGTGCCCAGTTTCTCGGCGAGTCCGGCGTAGAACATCAGCGTGCCGGTCGCCCCGTCGATGTCGAACTTGGCATCGCCGCGCGTGTTGCCGCCGTTCTCGAGCGCCAGTTGGATGAGCTCGTCACGCTTCTCGTGGATCGCCGCAGAAAGTCCGGCGAGCAGTTTGCCGCGCTCGGCGAACGTCAGCTTGCGCAATGCAGGGCCGCCCTTGTCGCGGCCGAAAGCCAGCACGCTCTTGGCATCGAAGCCGCCCGAACCGACGGTCGCGAGTGCAGCCTCCGTCGTGGGATTTTCGAGGGTGACGGGCTTGTCGGTGCCTTGGATCCAACGGCCGAGGACGTAGCTCGAGAGGGCTTGCATGAGGGTGCTCGCAGGGACGGTCTGGCTCGCCCACCCGCGCTTCGGGCGGCGATTCGGGCCGAGAGTCTAGCTTGCCTCGAACACGCAGGAGATCAGTGATTTGGCCAGAATGAATGGCCCGCACGCGAGAAGAGGTGCGGCCGTCTTTCCGATTCCCGACCAAGGCCTACCCCCCATGCGCTTTCCGATGTTCGGTTTCGTGCTCCTCGCGTTCCTGCTGCTCGCCGTCGTCCTCGCGGTCGCCGTGTTTTTCGCGTTCAAGAGCGGCGAACAAGGCAAGACCAAGTTGAGCGGTTTCGCCGGCTGCGCGATCGCGCTGGCGCTGCTCGTGATCGCCGGGATCGGAGCGGTCGGGCTGCTCATCGTCGCCGCGATCGCCGCGCCGAACGAGTGGGCGCGCCGCGGTCCGGTCAAGAGCATGGAGTTGCATTGGAACGAAGACTCCGCCGCGCCTGCTCCCGATGCGCCGGATCACCACATGCACAAGCCGGCGTTCAAAGTCCGCGTGGAATTGCGTGGCTCGCAAGACACGCAGGACGTGATGCGCTGGATCCGCAGGGAAACCGACGAGCGCACGACGTTGAGCGTGCACGAGGAGCGCGATTCCAACGGCAACGTGGTGACTGCGATCGAGATCACGCCGCGCCTCGAGGTGCAGGATCGCAAAGAGTTGCGCGAGATCTTCGACGAGCTGAAGCGCGATCTGCCTGACCTGAATCTGCCCGCCGGCGGTCGGGTCGAGTTCCGCGGTCCGAACGATTGAGTCGGCGCGTTCGCCGGGAATCATGAGTGTACGGAGCCAGAGCAATATTTCCCCGATGCGCGGATCGTGTGTACACGATCCGCGCATCGGGGAAATATTGCTCTGGCTCCGTACACTCATGATTCCCGGCGAACGCGTGATTGAGCGCGCTCCCTGCGCGACATAAGCTCGAACGCGCGATGACGATCCCCGAATCTGCGCGATGGTTGCCCGCGAACACATTCGCCGGCCGCGTCGCCGTCGTCACGGGCGGAGGCACGGGGCTCGGGCTGCAGATCAGTCGCGGACTTGCGGCGCTGGGCGCGACGGTCGTGATCGCCTCGCGCACGCGCGAACACCACGAGGCGTTTCTCACCGAAGCTCGCGCCGAGAATTGGAAGGCGGACAGCCTCGTCCTCGACGTGCGCGAAGCGAAGCTCGTGCGTGAGGCCGCGGCCGCGATCGTCGCAAAACACGGGCACGTCGACATCCTCGTCAACAACGCCGCCGGCAATTTCGTGTGCCCGGCCGAACGCCTGTCGTCGAACGCGTGGCGCGCCGTGCTCGGAATCGTGCTCGACGGAACGTTCTACTGCTCGCAACACTTCGGCAAAGCGATGATCGCGCGGCAGAGCGGTCAGATCCTGAACATCGTCGCGACGTACGCGTGGACCGGGATGGCAGGCGTCGTGCACTCGGCCAGCGCGAAAGCCGGCGTTTTGGCGATGACGCGTTCGCTCGCAGTCGAATGGGCGCGCCACAACTTGCGCGTCAACGCGATCGCGCCCGGACCGTTCGAATCCGACGGAGCGCGCGCCAATTTGTGGCCTGATGAAGCAGCGAAAGCCGCGATCGAAGCGCAGATTCCGTTGCGACGTTTCGCGCACGCCGACGAAGTCGCAGCGCAATGCTTGTGGTTGCTCTCGCCCGCGTGCGAATACGTCACGGGCGAATGTCTCGTGATCGACGGAGGCGCATCCGTCGGTGGACGCATGTGGGCACCCGGCCAACGTTTTTCGCGCGCGCGTGAGGGAGAAGCATCGTGAGCGCACGCGATCCGCTCGCTTTCGATCGCAGTCACTTCGATACCGAACGTCCGAATCCGGCCACGCTCGCGCTCGACACGTTGTCGACGGCGGCTGCGTTCGACGCGATCAATGCCGAGGACGCGCACGTCGCTCACGCTGTGGCTGTAGCCAAACACGACATCGTGCGCGCGATCGACTTGGTCGCCGATCGACTCGCGCGCGGCGGTCGCCTGTTTTACGTCGGCGCGGGAACGAGCGGTCGCTTGGGCGTCCTCGACGCGACGGAATGTCCGCCGACGTTCCAAACCGATCCGAAGATGGTGCAAGGCATCATCGCCGGCGGTGAGCGCGCGCTGACGAGTGCCGTCGAAAATGCCGAGGATTCCAGCGACAATGGAACGCATGTGATCCGTGAGCGCAACGTCGGCCCGCTCGACGTCGTGTTCGGAATCGCAGCTGGTGGGACGACGCCGTTCGTGCACGCCGCGATCCGCGAAGCACGCTCACGCGGCGCCGCGACCGTTTTTTTCGCGTGCGTGCCGAAAGATCAAGCCCCCGATGCAGCCGATGTTTCGATCCGCGTGATCACCGGACCCGAAGTCGTCGCGGGCAGTACGCGCATGAAAGCCGGCACGGCGACGAAGCTCGTGCTCAACACGGTGACGACGCTCGCGATGGTGCGCCTCGGCAAAGTGCACGGCAACTTGATGGTCGACGTGAACACGCGCGGCAACGCGAAGCTGTGGCAACGCGGCATCGGATTGGTCGCGAAGCTCGCGCAAGTCGATCGCGCCGAGGCCGAACACTTGCTCGAAGCCGCCGGCGGTGGAGTGAAGATCGCGGTGCTGATGCGCGCTCGCTCGCTGTCGCGGCTCGAAGCCGAAGACAAGCTGCAGCGGTGCAGCGGCGTGCTGCGTCGCGCGCTCGAGTGATCGAGACGGCACTCACCATCGAGCTCCAAAACGCACTTGGCCTGGCTGAGGTTTCGATCGGAGACCCAGAGACCATCCTTCGACGCATTCTTCCCAATGCAGGTGATCCGCGCTTCCGTCGTCTGTGTCGAATCGACTGGCGAAGTGACGCGAAATTCAACTGCATTCGAGCCACCGGTCTCGTTGCGGAGTTCGAACACTTGCGAAATTCGCAGACGGACGAAAAGACGATTTCATTCCTCGATCAGATCATCGCACTCGCAGAACGGGTCCGCGACGAAGTGCGCCTCTCTGAAGTTCATGGGAGACTGATCTGCACACGAACCGCTTCGAGGAACGGTTCCCAATCGAACGCGGGACCGGGATCGATCTTTTCTTCTTGCACGTGATAGTGACCGAGGATGCCGGCGAAACTCCGCCAGCTGTCGTGATCCATCACGCGATCGAGTACGAAGCCGTTCTCGTCGCGCGGAGCCTCCGGACGGATCTGCGGGAACTCGCGACAAAGCGCGGCGGACAGTTTCACGAGCGCTGCGTATTGCTCGGGCGTGAAGTCGTACTGCTGCAGCGTCTCGCCTTGGATGCGACCGATCAGGCGTCGTGGACGCGCGGTGCGACCGACGAAATTCGGTGTGCGAATTCCGGTTTCCTGGATGCGAGCGGGAAACGTCAGTTGCGTGCCGTGCTCGTCCTCTTCGTACCACGCATCCAAGCGCCACGCGTTGTGAGCGGAATAGGCGCCGATCTGCGCGATCTCGATGCCGATCGAGCGCGTGTTCGATTTCGTCGCGTGCCACGTCGTGTCGCGCAGATCGAGCGTCTGATAGAGCGTGCCGTCGACGTCGAGCAGGAAGTGCACGGACAAATTGCGCTCGTCCTGCAGCACGCGAAAACACGTGCGCGAAATGCCGCACACGTCGAAGTGCAGGACGAACTGATCGACGACGTTGCGCAACTTCAGAGGATCCGTCTCGTCCCGGCGTACGAGGATTTCCGCGACGATCGACTCTTCGCGTTGTTCGATGGTTCGCGTGTCCGGCTCGCCACCAGTGGGAGCTCCGACGAACTCGGGATTCGGCTGCTTGCGCACGCGACCAGGTTGGTAGCGCAATTTCGGCGGTCTCGACGGATCGGGCTTCGCGAAACGCGGCTCGGTTTTCGACGCGTCGTAGAAGGGCGGCTCGGTCCACAGCACGACCTCTGTTCCGATCGCGACACGGCGGCCACAGATCACGATGTCTTCGGTTCTGGCGCGACGATCGAGCTGGATGTCGGGCGCCACGATCGTCTCGGATTCTTTCACGAGCGCTCGATTCAACGGCGGTAGTTCGGAGAGCGGAATTTTCTGCGGATCGCGCGGCGTGTGACAACCGACGGCAAGAATCAGGCTGAAAACAAGGCCTTTTCGCGCGACTTCCTGGACGACGTCGACCGTCGAACGCGCACGTCGCTCCCACGCAGCCGTTCGTTCTTGATTCGTCATGTCGTCTGTCCTCCGCACGAACTTCCGGCGCCCGCCGTACAACCGAAGCAGTGTCGATTCGTCACGATGCGCCTGCCTTCGAGCGACGCGAGATCGAAATCGCGCAAGTGGCGCGGCGCACCGTCGCCGACTTCGAGCTCGAGCATCTGATTGAAGTCGCAGTCGTAGAGCCGCCCGTCCCAACCGACGCTCAACGTGTTGCGACACATCACACCTTGCGCCGCAATCGGATTGAACGCCGTGACGAGGCGCTGCAGGTAGCTCTCGAGGTTGCCCGTGCGCTCGAGCCATTCGAGGAAGCGACTGATCGGCATGTTCGTGATCGTGTAGAGATCGTCGAACTCGATTCCGTGTGTTCGACGCAACGCGTCCTTCCATTCGCGCAACGCGGCGTCGTGACTCGAACTCGGCAAGATCGCGCCGACGGGATTCGTGACGAGCACGAGCCGCAAGCCTGTCCCCTGCCCGTAGCCGACCGCGTTCAACATCTTCAGCGCTTCGATCGAGCGCGCGTACACACCCTCGCCGCGCTGCTTGTCGGTGGAGAGCTCGCGATAGTGCGGCAGCGAACAAACGACTTCCACCCGATTTCGAGCAAGGAATTGAGGCAAATCCGCTCCGCGTGCCGTCGTGAGAATCGTCAGATTGCAGCGATCCACCACGTGTCGGCCCAAGCGCCGCGACTCTTCGACCAGGTAGCGGAAGTTCGCGTTCAACTCGGGCGCACCGCCCGTGATGTCAACGGTCGGAATCGAGGTCGTGGCGAGCACGCGCATCGCGAGTTCGGCCGTTTCGCGCGTCATCGCTTCCGTGCGTGTCGGCCCCGCGTCGACGTGGCAGTGCGCGCACGTCTGATTGCACAGCTTGCCCACATTGATCTGGAACACGTCGATCTTCGAGGCGCGCAGCTCGCGCAGGCTCGTCGACGCGATGTGCGCATCGAAACTGGCGCCGTGGCGATCGACGATCGGAAGGCGCTCCAACACGCGCAACTGCGCTGCGCCGGACGCGAGCGGCGACCCGCTTTGGACAAGCGTCTCGAGCAACTTTGCTCCGTCAGGCGGCGGCGTCACTCGCTCACATTCCCTGTTTCTTCGCGACTGATCGCATCTGCACGCCGTGCACGAGCACCGCTCCGCCCGTGATCGCCGCTGCGACGTGCACGGCTTCGGTCTGTTGATCGAGGTCGCAGCCTTTCGAAAGCGTGTCCTGCGTGTACGCGTCGATGCAGTACGGACATTTCACGGCGTGCGCGACGGCGAGCGCGATCAGCGATTTCTCGCGCGCGGTCAACGCACCGTCGGCGAAGACCTTGCCGTACCAGGCGAAAAACGACTGCGCGAGTTCGGGCGCGTTCTCGCCCATCTCGGGAAAACGGGCCAGATCAGTGGGCTTGTAGTAAGTGTCCATCGGGGGATTCCTGTGCTTTCTAGGAGACGCGAGCATCGCCGAGCTTCCGCGCCCGAGCAAGCGCCGTTCGAGCGCGACTCACGGTTCGTGACCGAAAAATCGCAGGCGGACCGCAACCGATTCGCAGGACGCCAGTCTGTACGAGTGTGAAGACAGTGCGCTCCCTCGGTGCGTCGCTCCTCGGGGCGAGCGCGGAACTCGTGACGGTCGAGGCACGCTTCGACGCGCTCGACCGCGAACGCACCGAAATCGTCTTGACCGGCCTGCCCGACAACGTCCTGCGCGAAAGCAAGGGGCGCCTCGAGTGCGCGCTGACCGAAACCGGACTGTCTCTTCCGCAAGGTCGACTGTTCATCAACTTGGTGCCCGCCGCGCGCCGCAAGTCGGGTGAAATCCTCGATCTGCCGGTCGCGCTCGCCGCCGCAGCTGCGGCCGGACACTTCGAGGCCAAGGCACTGAAAAACACCATCTTCCTCGGCGAATTGGGCATCGACGGACGCTTGCACGCGGTCGCCGGCGGTTTGGCAGCAGCCATGGCGGCGCGTGATCGGGGCGTGAAGCGACTGTTCGCTCCACCGGCGACCGCAGCCGAAGCGGCGGCCGTCGAAAGCCTCGAAGTCTTCGGCGCGCGCAACTTGGGCGAAGTGGTTGGACACATCCTTGGCGTCGGCCCGCCGTTGCAGCGTCTGACCGTCCCCGATGCGCTCGATACCGTCGTCGAGAGCGGGCCCTCGCTGGACGACGTGCGCGGTCTCGGCGATGCGAAACTGGCGCTCGCGGTCGCTGCCGCGGGCGCGCACGGAATGCTCTTCATCGGACCGCCGGGCGCGGGCAAGACGATGCTCGCGCGAAGGCTCGTGCGCTTGTTGCCGGCACCTCTGTTCGAAGAGCGACTCGACATCACGCGCGTGCTGTCGGCTGCCGGACGTTGGCCGGGTGGGCTCGCGCGTGAGCGACCGTTCCGTGCGCCTCACCACACGACCAGTTACGCCGGGCTCGTCGGTGGAGGATCCCACGTCAGCCCAGGCGAGATTTCGCTCGCGCACGGCGGCGTTCTGTTCCTGGACGAACTGCCCGAATTCCGGCGCGAAGTGTTGGAAGCCCTGCGTCAACCGCTCGAGTCGGGCGTCATCACCATCAGTCGCGCAGCGCGCCGCGTCGAACTGCCGGCGCGCTTCCAATTGGTCGCAGCGATGAATCCGTGCCCGTGCGGCTATCGAGGCCATCCGCGCGTGCCGTGCACCTGTGCGCCGACGTTCGTCACGCGCTATCGGCAGCGCATCTCGGGACCGCTGCTCGATCGGATCGACCTCGTAGTCGAGGTCACGCCGCCGACGCTGGACGAATTGGCGCCGGACACGGACGCGGTGCGAGAGAGCGTTTCGAAGACTTCGTTCGCGGAGCACCGGCTGCGCAGTCAAGTCGTGCGCGCTCGCTCACGCGCGATCGAACGCGGGCAAGCTGGGCCGAATTTCGCGCTGGACGCGAAGACGCTCGATCTCGTCGCGCCGCTCGATGCGCCAGGCCGCACGCTGCTGCAAGCCGCCGTGAAAAAACGCGGACTATCCGCGCGCGCGATCCAATCGTTGCGCCGCGTCGCGCGGACATGCGCCGATCTCGAGGACGAGGCGCTCGTACGGCCACAGCACCTCGCGCAAGCGTTAGCGTTGCGTGCGCCGCTCGCGTGACTTGCTCACGAGTCCGCAGTTCCATGCATGGTTGCGCGGATCGGAATCAGTTAGGCTTCGATCTCGTCTCGAGCGACACACGTCGAGGCGCAATCGTGCAGACACCTTCACGCACATTGGGCTACGCAGTCGTTGTCCTCGGCATAGCTCTGGGCGTCTTCGTGGGAGTCTCTGCTCACACGTTCGTCGTCGCGAAGGGAACGAGCTATCTCTCCGACGATCCGACAGCCTGCGTCAACTGTCACGTGATGCGCGAGCAGTACGACGGCTGGCAGAAAGCGGCGCACCACGCTCACGCGAACTGCAACGACTGCCACACGCCGCACGATTTCGTGCGCAAGTACCTGACGAAGGTCGACCACGGTTGGCGGCACTCGAAGGGATTCACGCTGAACGACTTCCACGAACCGATCCGCATCACGGCCAAGGATCTCCTCGACGTGCGCGAGAACTGCATCCGCTGCCACACGGACCTCGTGTCGCACATCGCGTCGCCGCGTGCCGATTCCGACTTCGAAGACACGCCCAACTGCGTGCAATGTCACGCCGACGTCGGTCACGGCCCCGCGCGCTGACCGGACCTGAACCTGCGCTCTTCTCCAGATCGAACGACCGAAACGACCCGATGAAAACAATAACCCTATTCGCGCTCGTCGCCGTTGTCGCTCTCGCCACCGTGGGCGTCATGCTGCTCTTGGAGAACATCCACGAGCGCAAGAACGAGGCCCGCGAGCAGGTCCTGCGCATCGTCGACATCGACGAGACCACCGTGGATCCGGCCGTCTGGGGTCAGAACTTCCCGCGGCAGTTCGATTCGTACAAGCGCACGGTCGACATCTCGCACACACGCTTCGGCGGCTCGGAGGCGATTCAGAAGCTCGACTCGGATCCGCGCCTTCGCGATCTGTTCGACGGTTACTCGTTCTCGATCGACTACCGCGAAGAGCGCGGGCACGCGTACATGCTCTCCGATCAACGCGAGACCGAGCGCGTGACGAAGGCCAAGCAGCCCGGCTCGTGCATGCACTGTCATGCATCGAACACGGTTGCGTACCGCACGGCCGGATTGAAGGCAGGCGCTGCGGGCACGCTCGCGGATGCGCTCACGTCCGTGAACGGCAAAGCGCAACTCTTCGCGGGTTTCGCCGAGATCTGCGCCATGCCCTTCGACGAAGCGACGAAGCTCGTTTCGCATCCGGTCTCTTGCATCGACTGCCACGACCCAGAATCCATGCGCTTGCGCGTCACCAAGCCCGCGTTCATGGAAGGCATCGCGTCTCTGGCGCGGTCGCCGCAAGCTCTCCCGCACTTCCCGAGCATCGAGCGCTGGCGCGCCGGCTCTCGCAAGGCGGACTACGATCCGAATGCGGAAGCGAGCCGGCAGGAGATGCGTTCGCTCGTGTGCGGCCAGTGCCACGTCGAGTACTACTTCGCACCGCCGAAGAAACGTGTGACCTACCCGTGGGCGAACGGATTGGGCATGGACGCGGCCGAGGCGTACTACGACGAAGTCGGGTGGACAGATTGGAAACACGCTCAGTCGGGTGCTCCGGCGCTGAAGGCACAACACCCGGAGTTCGAGATGTGGAGCCAGGGCATCCACGCGCGCAGCGGCGTCGCGTGCGCCGACTGTCACATGCCGTACGTGCGCGAGGGCGCCGTGAAAGTCTCCGACCATCACGTGCAGAGCCCGCTCTTGAACGTCTCTCGTTCTTGCGAGGTCTGTCACCGCTACCCCGAGGAGGAGATCCTCGCGCGCGTCGACACGATTCAGAAGCGCACGAGCAAGCTCTTGGAGAGTGCCGAAAAGGCGACGGTCAGTCTGATCCGTGCGATCGCGAAGGCCAGTGAAGCCGGCGCGACCGACGAGGCGCTGAAGATTCCGCGCGACCTGCAGCGCAAGGCACAGTGGCGGATGGACTACGTCGCCGCCGAGAACTCGATGGGCTTCCACGCACCGCAAGAGACGGCGCGCATCCTCGCCGAGGCCATCGACTACGCACGTCAGGGTGAAATCGCCGTTCTGCGCAATCCCTGAGCGGCGTGTCGAGCGCGCATCACTCGTGCCGCAACGCTTCGACCGGATCCATGTTGGCCGCCCGCCACGCGGGGTAGAGCCCGAACACGATTCCGATCAGCGCCGAGATGCCGAACGCGAGGATCGGATCCGCAGCTTTGATGATCGCGGGCAAGTCGTGGTTCTTCTCGACGTAGAGCGGGATCAGCAATCCGAGTCCGACGCCCAATAATCCGCCGCCGACGGACAGGATCACGCACTCGACCAAGAACTGCGTCGTGATGTGGCGCTTCTTCGCACCGAGTGCGCGACGGATGCCGATCTCGCGCGTGCGCTCCGTGACGGTCGCGAGCATGACGTTCATGATGCCGATGCCGCCGACGAGAAGCGAAATCCCGGCGATGGCGCCCAAGACGATCGTCCACGTGCGCGCCGTTTCTTCGGCCTGGCGCATCAGCTCGAGCGGCACGACGACTTCGTAGTCCTTCTGCTTGTGCTGGCTCCCGAGCATGTACCGCGCCGCAGCAGCGACCAGCAGCACGTTCGCGGGATCGTCGACCTCGACGATCACCTCGTGCAGTTGCACTTCTTCCATGTCGCGCGAGCCGCTGCGGATCTTGACCTGCACGTCGCCGAACCACTTGCGTCCCGTCTCGAGCGGCAGGAACACCTCGCCGGTCACGTCGGCACCGGGTTGAGGTTGGTCACTGCCGAGCGGCACACGCGGCAGGAGCACGCCGACGCACGTGAAGTAGTCGGCGCCGATTTTGATCTCTTGACCGACCGACGATTCGAACGGCGACAGAAAGCGCGCCACTTCGTAACCGAGCACGCACACGTTGCTGACGCGACGCTCGTCCTCGTCGGACAAGAAGCGCCCCTCGGCGAGCGGCCTTCCTGTGACCTGTATGTACTGCGGGATCGTGGCCAAGACGCGCGGATTGAGCGCGCGCGCTCCGAGTCGCACTTCCTGCTGCAGTTGGCGCACTGGGATCGCGCGCTTGACGCCGGGAAAGGTCGTGCGCGCGCGCAACAGGTCCAGATCGAGCAGGCCGTAGCTCGAAATGCGCGTCGTCTCGCGCCCCGACACCACGTCGTCGGGCGGTTTGACGCTGCGCATGATCACGTTCTGGCTGCCGAGCGCGCGGATCTGGTCCTGCGCTTTCTTGGCCGCGCCTTCGCCGATCGCGAGCATCGCGATGACCGACGACACGCCGAACATGACGCCGAGCGTGGTCAGCACGCTGCGCAACTTGTGCAGCAGCAAACTGTGCACACCCAGGCGTACCGTGCGTGAGAAAGTGCCGTTCACGGATGCGCTCCGCCGCGGTTGTCGAGCACTTCGTCGATCTTGCCGTCGCGCAGTCGCAAGGTTCTCTCGGCACGCCGACCGACGCTCGCTTCGTGCGTCACGAGCAGGATGGTCTTGCCCTCCGCGTGTAGTTCGTCGAACAAGTCCAAGATCTCGAGCGCCGTCTTGCTGTCGAGATTTCCCGTCGCTTCGTCAGCCAACACGATCGCCGGATCGTTGACGAGCGCGCGCGCGATCGCGACGCGTTGTTGTTGTCCGCCCGACAACTCCATCGGTCGGTGGTCGAGCCTGGACCCGAGCCCGACGCGCTCGGCCAAGCGAATCGCGCGCTCTTCCCCATCCGGCGGCGGGTCGTCCTGATAGAAGAGCGGCACGAGGATGTTCTCGAGCACGTTCAACTGCGGGATCAGGTTGTAGCTCTGGAACACGAACCCTATGTGGCGGCTGCGCAAGTCCGACAGATCGTCGTCGTCGAGCGTCGCGACTTCTTCCGCGCGCACTTTGTACGAGCCCGACGTCGGTCGATCGATGCAGCCCAAAATGTTGAGCAACGTCGACTTGCCCGAACCCGACGAGCCCATGATCGACCAGTACTCGCCCTTCTTGAACACGAACGAGAACGCGTCGAGTGCGCGCACTTGATTCGTGCCCATCTGGTAGAGGCGCGTCACTGCGTTCAGTTCGGCGACCGGAGGCGCTTCGATTCGCTCAGTCACGCTTGCCGCCCGGAGTCGCAGCGCCGCCGCCCTCTGCCTCTTTTTCAGGTGTGCCGCCGCCGCTTTGAAGCTTGTCTTTGTCGGGCCTGCTGCCGCCGGTCGCGGATCCTGGCGCTTGCGCGTCGCCGTTCGGCGCCGAGGCGCTGCCGTTCGGCGCCGTGGCGCTGCCGTTCGGCGCCGTGGCGCTGCCGACAGGAGCGCTGCCGTCCGACGGCGGTCGACGCCGACGGCTCTGCCCATCGCCGCCTGGGCGCGTGGAGCGTTGTGTGCCGTCGCCCGCAGCACTCGGCGTCGCACTGTCGGCGCCGGTGGCGGCCTCGCCACGCGCGGAGGGCGGTGCGCCCATTCCAGTCGGACCGCCCATCCCGGCCGGGACGTTTTGCCCGCCGCTCGCACCGGCCGCACCCGCGCGCAAGCCAGCTGCATCGGACGCAGCCTTTTGCGTTTCATCGGCGCTGGTCGGCGTGAATCCAGGCGGCGGCGCGAGCAGCACTTCCTCGCCTTCGACGAGGCCTGCGAGCACTTCGACCTTCGCGTCGTTGCTGCGGCCGACCTTCACGTCGCGCTGTTCGTGACCAGTGCCCTTGACGACGAACGCGGTGGTCTTGCCCTTGTCGAGCACGATCGCCTGCAGCGGGATCGACAGGCAGTCCGCGACCGAGTCGGACAGGATGTCGATGCTGACCGACATGCCCGGTCGCATCTCGACGTCGGGCTCGACGACTTGGATCTCGGTGCGGTACAGGCGTTGATTCGGATTCGCCCACCACGAGTTTTTGTCCGCAAGCAACGCGACGAACTGCACGATGCCTTCGAACTCACGCTCGGGGATGGAGTCCGCGCGGATCTTGCAGCGATTGCCGACCGCGACGCGCTTCAACACCGACTCGTGGATAGAAGCTTCGACGATGAGTCCGTTCGTGCGCGGGATCGTCAGGATCTCTTGGCGCTCGCGCACCTGCGTGCCCTCTTGGATCGGATCGCCGCCGCCCATGCGACCGCCCTCGGTGCGCGCGTACACGACCATCCCGGAATCCTTGGCGCGGATCTTCGCCTTCGAAAGCTGGTCGATGTACTTCTGCAACTTCTCCTTCTCGAGATCGAGCTTCGACTTGCTCGTCGCGAGCGCCGATTGGTAGTCGATCAGGCGCGACGCCGCTTGCAGTTCGGCGCGCTCGAGTCCGCGCTCGGCTTCGCGAAGGTTCGCGTCCAACTCCGCGCGTCGGCGCACATCGTCGTATTTCGTGAGCAGCTCGCGCGCGCGGATCGCCTGCTCGAGGGTGATCTCCGAGCGCTGAAAGTCGAGTTCGTCGCGATCGAGCTCGGACTTGGTCAAGAAGCCGCGCTCCGAGAGTTTTTTCGACCAGGTGATGGTGTCCTTCGACTTCGCGCGCTCCGCTTCGGCCAGAATGATCTTCTCGTTCGCCGCCTTTTTGAGTTGCTCGAAATCGCCCTCGAGGTACTTGTTGCGATCGATCTTCGCGAACGTGAGCTTGCGGTCGGCTGATTCGATGTCGCTCTTGTTCTGACTCTCTTGGATGTCGAAGCTGGCCTTCGCCTTCGCGAACGAAGCCTCGGCGTTCTGCAACGAGATGTCCTGTGCCACTTTCTTCTCGAGCAAGTCGCTCGAGTCGAGTTCGACCAACAGATCGCCCGGCTTGACGAACGTACCCTCTTTGATGAGCGCGAGGATCGTCGACTGACCTTCGATCTCGCTCTTGATGCTGACCGCGTCCTTGGCCGCCAAATTTCCGCGCTGGAGCACGCTGATCGTGAGCGAACCGCGTTCGACTCTCGCACCCTTGATCGCCACCTTTGCTTCAGCCTTGAACCATCCTCCGAAGTAACCGAACAGGCCGACCGCGACCACAGCGAGCCCGCCTATCCAATAGAGCTTGGCGCTGCTTTGATTCTTGTTTTTCATGGACGTTCCTCGGGCGCGACGTCTCTGCCGGCGAGCGCGTCGTCTGAGAGTTGAATTCCGCTCGTGTCGATCGTGAACAGTTCCATGTCGAGGAACAGATTCAACCTGGCCAGAGTGTATTCGATCAGGGCGCTGGTCACTGCGTTCTGCGCTTGGAGCAACGAATCTTGAGCCTCCAAGAGATCGCGCGTGTCCGCTCGACCGGCGTCGAGCTTCAGGCGCGTGCTTTCGATGCGCGCTTCGGCCAATGCAACGGCGTTGGCTTGGATGACGTAGCCCTCGCGACGCGCCAGTGCGGAGCGCAGATCGCCGCGCAGATCGGTGCGAATCTGGTCTTCGCTCTCGACGCGCACGCGCAGAGCTTCCTCGCGCGCGATCAACGCACTGCGGTACGCGTTGCGCTGCGGCAGACGCTCGAAGGGCAGCTGCATCTCCGCGCCGACCGACCACTGCGTGTCGTCCAGATCGAACTTCAGCGGCTTGCCGTCCTCGCTCACGAGTCGCGCATCGCCGTTGAGCGTCAGGATCGCGCGCAGATTGTCCTCGGCGACCTCGACTCGACGGCTCGCATCGTCGACGCGATCGAGCGCCGTCTGGTGATCGAGCCGGTGCTCGAGCGCAAAACGGGTCGCGATCTCTTCGTCGTAGTCGATGCGCGCGTCCTTCCCCAGTTCGAGTTCGGCCAGCGCAGTCGGATCGAGCGGCAAGTTCACTTGGATAGGCAGTCCGAGGAAAAATTTCAGCGAGTCGCGGCTGTCGTCGAGCCGCTGCCGCGCGTTCAAGAGATCGTTGCGCGAGCGCAGTTCGTTCTGACGCGCCTGGCCGAGTTCGATGTCCGACAATCGGCCCGCTTCGGCGAGCGCTTTGTTGCGCGCCGACAAGGTCTCGAGGTTCGCGACGTTGTTCTCTTGGTTCGCGACCGTATCCTCGATCTGCAACAGTCGATAGAAACGGCTCGCGACGTCGAACGCGAACGTGCGCCGAAAGCGCTCGAAGGCGCGCACTTGGTAGACGAGATCGCGCTCGGCCTGCGTCAGCGGCTCTTTGACGATGCGCGCGCCGAAACCGGCGAGCAACGGCTGGCTGATCGACACGCCGAGGTCGCTCGTCGGATGCCAACCATCCGAGCCGATCAAGCTGCGCGTCAGGTTCAAACCCAAGCTGCCGATCACGGTCGCGCCGGTGCCGAGCAGGCGCGCGAGCGAGAAACTCGCGTCGCCGGTCGCTTGTTCCGCCGTGTCGCCGCTGCCTTCGACGAGCGCGTTCAGCGTGCCGCCCTTTTGAATCGCGAAGCGCCAACGCTCGAGCGTCAAGTCGAGCGCGGCGAGGAAGAGGCGCTCTTTTTGCCGCTGATAATCCCGGCTGTTCCCCGAGGCGATCTGCAGCACTTCGACCAGCGCCAAGGGCTCGACCAATTCGGCTCGGCCGTCGAGCAGACGCGCGCGCAACGAATCCGCGGCCGGTTCGATCGTGAATTCACCCGTGTCGAGGCTCAACTTCGAGCGTCGCGACTGCACGAGCGCGTAGGCTTCTCGGTCGGCTTCCTCGCGCCAGTCGCTCGTCGAGCGGCAACCCGCGAACGGGATCGCGAGAGCAGTGAGTAGAGCGGCAGTGCGGAGGTGCATCGGATCGATCCGCGTACGCAGACGCGAGCCCTAGAGCGTACCCAGCGCGCCCCGATCGAACCACCGCTCTGGACCCAGGGCGCGGCGAATTCAGCGCGTTTGCGTCGATTTCACGAGCGGTTCGGCATGTTGCGACAACAAGCTCTCGAACTGTGCGGCGTCGACGATGCGCGCGAATGTCGCGCCCTCCTGCCATTGGAACGCGACCAAGCTGCGCCCGCGGAAACGATATCTCCCTGCGAGCGAACCGTCCTGCCGCACGAGCTCGACGGTGCGCAATGCCGCGAGCGAGGCTGTGTCGACGTCCGGGTCTTCGCCGATCGCCTCCGAATCGTCGAGCCAAACCGTTTTCACGAACAGCGGCTCCAGTGTGAGTGCGAGCGGATCGAAGACGACGATGCTGCCGGACGTGAGTTGTCCCGCGCGCAACAATTCGACGAGCGAGAGCGGCATCGAAGCGCCGCTCGAAACGATCAATGTGCCTGTGCGCTTCGGACCCGCGCTCCACTCGGAGATCTCGAGCGAGTTGCCGTCGCGCGACCACTCGGCTTCGACCGAACGACCTGTGCCGGGACCGATCTCGCGCCACATGCAACGTGGACCGCGGTCGGTCGGACTCTCGACGTGCAGAACGCGCTGTACCGAGCGACGTGCGTCGGTGCCGAGGGAACCGACGAGAAAGCGCGAGTCGCATTCGAGTTGAACGCCGGTGCGACCGTCGCGCCGCCGCATCTCGACGAAACCGACGACGTCGACGGTGGGTGCGCGACCGGTTTCGACGCGCTTCGTGTAGACGACGAAGTGCTCGACGCGCAGATCGGGATCGATCCAACTCGCCGGCTCGTCCACGGGCGCAGTCGGTTGCTGGAAGAGCAACGCCAGAGGCAGGATGCAGCGCAACCACATGCTGCTCTGGATCGGAAAGTTATTCCGAAAGCTTGAGTGTCCGGCGAGGTCGTTGCGCCCCACAGTCCCTCAGCGTGGACTGCAGCTGCCCCGATCCATGAACGCGACGGTCAGTGTCGCGGGGGCGCAGAACGCTCCGCAGCTGCTGCGAGGCGGCGCACGACGTCGGGATGTGCGCCTGACACGTCCTCGCGCTCGGCGGGATCGTGCGCGGGTTCGAACAGGCGCAGGCTTCTCCCGTCCACCGATTTTTCGACGACGAGGTGCCAGCGTTCGTCGCGCACGCTGACGGCTGTCTCGTCGATGCGCGAGACGGTCGGGCGCCGTTCGAACGGGCGTTCGACGTACGAGTCGAGCAGCGCGAGCAACGAGCGACCTTCGACATGCGCCGGTGTCGCGAGGTCGAACCACTCGACGAACGTCGGCAGCAAGTCGGCGAGTTCGACGACGGCGTCGGACACGCGCTCACCCGTCAAACTGTCGGGATGGCGCAACACGAGCGGCACGCGCAGCATCCCGTCGTGACAACGCTCGACGTGCCCGATTGCGCCGTCTTCGCCGAGAGCCATGCCGTTCGGTGCGGTGAACGCGAACACCGTGCGCGCCCAGACTTCGCTCGCTTCGGCGCCGGGGCGCGTGTAGTCGAACGATTCCTGCAACAGGCGCGCGAGTGCGAGCGTCGTCCGCGCGATCTCTTTGCCGTAGCGATCGGCGAAACGGCGCACCTGCGTTTCGTCGAATGCGTTCGGATCGGTCACGCCGGCTCCGATTTCGGCGTCGCTAGCCACGTCTCCGAAGTCCTTGCGCGCGAGCAATTCCTCGACGTCGATCGTGTGTGCGCCGCGATCGAACGGGAGCGTAGCGCCGGCCAGATGCACCCACGTGAAGCGTCGCGATCCGTCGCCGGGATCATCCGTTAACCACGCCAGAGCGACGGCGACGGTCATGGAGTCGTCAGCGCACGTGGTGAACTCGTCGAAGCCGCGCGCGAGGCTCGCTTGGATGTCGCCGGATGGGCTGCGCGTCACGAAAGCGCCGGTTCGAAAGCCGGAGTCGACGAAGAGTTCCGCCAGCGTCGGCACGTCGGCCGGCACGCGTTCGTCGTTCGTTTCGACTCGCGCGGAACGCGGAGAAACACCAGTGAAAAGGCTCGCGAGCGCCGGCACCGTGCGCGGTGACGGCGACGTGCACGTGCGAAAGACGACTCCCGACGCGGCCAGGTGATCGAGCCCCATCGCGCGGTTTTCGCGACGCTCGGTTTCGGTCGCAGGCAGAGACGTCGTCGGCTTCAGCGAGAGATACGCGCTCGTGTGATCGGCGCGCATCGTCTCGCACGTGACGAGCAGCAAATGGCGCGGCGGAATTCCCGGGCGCGGCTTCGTGCAGGCGCACGCGAGGAGCACGCCGACGAGTGCGATGAATCTCATCGCGTCTCTCCCGCGAGCCACGCCTGGTAGCGAGGCGCGACGTGTTCAGGCTCGAGCACGACGAATTCCGGCGTGTCGTACGGATGCAGCTCCTGCAAAGCGTCCTCGAGCGCCTCGACGCGATCACGCGTGGTCTTCGCGATCAAGAGGACTTCGCGCGTTTCCTGGACGGCGCCCTCCCAGCGGTAGAGGCTCGTCGCGCCGGGCAGAATGTTGACGCAGGCCACGAGGCGTCGCTCGAGCAGTGCGAGCGCAATTCGTTTCGCGACCGCTTCGTCCGGAGCGGTCGAGAGCACGACGAGAGGCCGCTCCGCGCTGGAATTCCCCTCGTTCTCGCTTCTCGCCACGCCCGCATCCTACCGGCCGAATCCATGGCTACGAGGGCCTTCTTCGCACGCTTCGCGCCGCTACACTGCTGCGCCAGAAACCGCTCTGACAGCGGACCTACGCGATGTCGGTGATCCACAAAGTCGTCCTCGGCACACTCCCCTTCGTTCCGCGGCCGTTGATGCGCCGCTTGGCCGCGCGCTACATCGCCGGTGAGGAATTGAGCGACGCGATCGCGCGGTTGAAGTCGCTCGCGGGGCGCGGCTTCCCGGGCATCATCGACGTCCTCGGAGAGGGCATCGCGAACGAAGCCGAAGCACGAGCCGTCGTCGCGCACTACGAGGAAGCGGCGAGCGCGATCGCGAGAGAGAAACTCGACTGCTACGTGTCGGTCAAGCCGACGCACGTCGGTCTCTCGATTCGCGAGGACTTGTGTTTCGAGCTGTACGCGCGTCTCGCCGAACACACGGCGAAATTGGGGCTCTTCCTGCGCGTCGAGATGGAGGATGCGCCGACCACCGACGGAACGCTGCGTGTCTTCGAAAGACTGCGCGGGCACCATTCGAACGTCGGCATCGTGCTGCAAGCGCGGCTGTTCCGCACGCTCGCCGACATCGACGCTCTGCAACCGGGTCCGCTGGACGTGCGGATGGTGAAAGGCATCTACCTGGAGCCGGCCGCGATCGCGCACACGGAACCGAAGCCGATCAGCGACGCGTACATCGCGTGCGTCGAAAAACTGTGCGCGCGAGGAGCGCGGCTGTCGCTCGCGACGCACGACGAACACTTGGCTGCGCGCTGCATCGCTGTTTTGAAACGCCACGGCCGCGCCACCTCGACGTACGAATTCCAAGTGCTGCTCGGCGTGCGCGAGGAATTGTGGGCCGCGTGGAAAACACAAGGTCACCGTGTGCGCGTCTACGTCCCCTTCGGCCCCGATTGGCGCGCCTACAGTCAGCGCCGCATGCGCAAGAATCCGCAGATCCTGCGCGCCGTGATGCGCAACATGGTCGGATTGAAGTAGCTCGTTCGAGTTCGAAAGAGCTACTTGCCGATCGCGAGCCGACGCGCCAACACGTCCGACAGGACGCCCGTGTCGAGGATCTTCCTCTGCGTCACTCGGTAGTCGTACGCGATCCGGTGCCACGTCACTTGCGTGTCCTCGAGCACCGCGTAGCACGCGCGCGGATCGCCGTCGCGCGGCTGGCCGGTCGAGCCGACGTTGACGAAGTACTTGCGCCCCTCCTCGAAGCGAAACGTGCGCGTTTCACGTTTTTCGAGATCGTGAAAGTTCATCTGATCGTCGTGGACGCCCGGATGATGCGTGTGTCCGCCGACGGCGATGCCAGAGAACGAATCGAAGACGGCGCTCAATTTCTCCGGATTCAAGATGCCGTCCGTCGACAGCACGTACTCGCGCACAGGATCGCGCGGACTGCCGTGCACGAACGTGAAGCGGCCCTCTTGATGCACGAGCTGCAGGTTCCTGAGCCACTCCCAGCGCGCCTTCTTCTCGCCGGCGCTGTACCACTTCGGCTGCATGCGCGCGCGCGTGTACTCGATCGCCATCCGCGCGTGTGGATTGAAATCGGACGCGTCGTTCAAGAGCGCGTCGTCGTGGTTGCCCATCAAGCACAACTTGGCGTGACCGCGCACGAGGTCGACGCAGAACTCGGGCTCGGGCCCGTAACCGACGACGTCGCCGAGGCAGTAGAGCGTGTCCACGTTCGAAGCGCGGATGTGCGCGAACACGGCCTCGAGTGCCTCGCGATTGCTGTGCAGGTCGGAGATGATCGCGACCTTCATCGGTGGGTCTGACCTTCAGGTGATTCGAAATCGGTGATCGCGGACGCGACCACGCTCTTGCGCACGTCGTCCAGAGATCCTGCGACCGTCGCGCCCGACGCTTTCTTGTGGCCGCCTCCGCCAAAGCGTCGCATCAGCGCGTTCACGTCGAAATCGCTCTTGGAACGGGCCGAAATCTTGACGCCGCCGCCCTTCAGTTCGCGCATGAAGAGCACGACTTCGATCGATTTCACGGAGCGCAAGATGTCGAGCACCTCGTCGGAGTCGACCAGGTTCGGATCGGTCGCATCGAGAAGCGTCTGTTGGATCACCGCGAGCCGATTGTCCGCGTGGTACTCGAGCGTCGAGAGCAAGCGCCCGACGTACGCCGGGTGCACATGACTGCGACTCTGGTAGATCGCGCGGTACATGTCGCTCGGCACGACTCCGGCTGCGATCAATTCACTCGTCACTCGAAACGTCTCCGTATCAGTGTTGCTGTACTTGAACCAACCCGTGTCCGTAACGAGCGACGTGAACACGCCGCGCGCTGCCGTCGCGTCGAGCGGAACGTCCAGCGCTTTCGCGATGCGCGCGACGAGCAATCCCGTCGCAGCCGCAGTCACGTCGACGAAGCACGCGTCCCACCATACGCCGCCGTGGTGGATGTGGTGATCGACGACGAGCTTTTTCGAAGGCGCGCGCATCAACGCCGCTTCCATCTCGCCGGTGCGCGACGGCTCGGAGAAATCGAGCAAGACGCTGACGTCGTGCAGCGGGAGTTCACCGCTCGTGTACGTGCCGTAGTTCACTTCGCGCGACAGGTACTCGTACCGACCTTCGGGCGGATCGGGATTGATGATCCAGACGTCCTTGCCGAGCGCCTGCAACACGCGACACATGGCCGCCTGAGCGCCGACCACGTCGCCGTCGGGCTTCATGTGTCCGACGAGGACGAAACGCTGCGCGCCTTTCAGCAGCGCGAGTGCCGCGAGTTTCTCGCGGTCGAGCACGGGTTCTTCGTGGATCGGCATCCGATTCAGGCGGGCGGGCGCGGGTCGCAGGTTGTATCACAGACGCACGAGACAGCCGCTCGCGTAGGTCTCGTGAAGCCGTGCGGCACCGCGGACGAGCGTTTCGAGGGCGTCTTTCCCGCGCGCGCGCCCGACGTCGAACGTGTTGAAATCGGCCTGGGCTCCGATGCGGATTTCGCCGTATTTTCCGGCCAGTCCGAGGAGTGCAGCGCCGCTGGAGGTCGCCGCGGCGAACGATTGCTCCGGCGCGATCGTCGGATGGGACGCGGCGAAGAGCGCCAACTCGCGGCCCATGTCCAAGTCGTCGTTGCTCGCGAGAGAATCGGTGCCGAGCGCGAGCGGGACACCCAGCCGCAGCCACGCCTCGGCATCGAACGGTTCGCGCCCGAAGAACTGATGCGTGCCGGGACAGTGGACGACGCCAGCGCCGCTCGCGCGGATCCGCTCGCGCTCGGCCGGTGTGGCGTGATTCCCGTGCACGAGCACTGTGCGCGGATTCAAGAGCCCCGCGCGCTCGATGGCATCGAGTCCGCTCGTGCGCGGCGAATGCGCGAGGATCGAACTCAACGGACCGCGCGCGTGTTCGAGCCACTCGCCTTCTTCGCGCGTTTCGGCGAAGTGGATCGCGACGGGCCATTCGCGTTCGCGCGCGACATCTCCGAGCGCACGCCACAGTTCCGCGCTGACCGTGTACGGCGCGTGCGGCGAGAGACCTTCGCAGAAGCGCTCGCGCTCGACGTCCGCTGTACGGACACGATTCACGACGGATGCAGTGCGCGCCGTGTCGCCGGCATCGAGCGCTTCGCGAAACCGGCGCACACAGAGCGGCGTTCCGCGCGAGGCCAGGGCGATGGCCCCCGACGAGTCGATGTCACCGACCAACGTCGTACCTGTCGCGAGCAGACGTCGGACTCCGTGCCGCGTGTCGTCTTCGATCTCGCTCGCGGTGCGCTCGGAACGGGCTCGGATGACCTTGCGTATCCAGTCGTCGAACGAGGCGCCGGCGGGGACTCGACCGCGCATCCCCGACAACTCGAGATGTGCATGAGCGTCGACGAAGGCCGGCGCGAGCAACACTTCGCCGAGGTCGATGTGCTCGACGTCAGGCGAGCCCGAAACAGCAGCGCGCGAAGTCGAGACCTCGCGCACCACACCATCCACGACGAGGACCGCAACGTCCTCGCGCACGCGACCACCGACGCAAGCCAGCGGCGCGTGGAAGCGTCGAGCCCAGGACTTCAGTCCGGTTGCGCCGCGATCTTCAGGTTCGTGACGCCCTTGATGAACGACGGAATAGAGTTCGGGAACAGCGCCAGCGAGGTGTCGAACACGACGCAGAAACGCACCATGTTCGGACGCGGGCTGAAGTCGTTCAGATCGCTCGGGTGGCGGACCCACGGCGTGAGCGAGTTGGCGAGCACTTGGCCGTCGACCGGATCGAGGGACACGCTGCACGGCTGGCTCAAATTGCCGACCGCTTGCGCGCCCTGGAAACGCACGGCCAGGTACGAACCCTGGTTGAACGGGATGCCGTAGTTGAGCGTGTTGCCGAGGAAGGCCTCGAAGTCAGGCGTCCCCCCGGTCGGCGTGAACGGCAGGTTCGCGTCCGGACCGCGGAACTTGATGTTCTGCTCGCCCGAGCCCGAGTCGTAGCGGATGTCCATGTTCCAGGCGTAGCGCTGTGTCGGATCGACATTGAGCAGGTCGTCTTCCTTGAACACCACTTGGAAGAAGTTCCCCGCCGGCTTGATCCAGCACGAGACGGCGCCCGTGAAGGATTCCGGACGGCGGCGGGGCTGAGGCCACGTGCCGACCGACAGGATGTTGATCGCCTCGGGACCGACCGTGAGCAGGTCCGAGGGATTGATGTGCGGGGCTTCGCTGGCGCCGCTGAGCACCTCGACGCTGGCTTCCATGCGGATCAGGCCCAGACCGCCCGCTCCACCGCGGCAGTTGATGTAGTTCGAGCCACCGAGGCCGCCCGCGACGTCGATGCGCACTTGCGTCGTGCCGGTCAGGTCGATGACCTGCGCGATCGCGCGCACGGCACCGCCAGCGCCGCCGCCGCCCGGAGAAGCACCGCGTTGGCGGGTTTCCGGCGGGATGATCGTGAGGGGCGGAGCACCGCTGCCGCCGTCGCCACCCGAAGCGTCGAGCAGACCCGAGATCGTGAGCGTGCGACCGGATTCGATCTCGATCGCGCCGCCACCACCGCCCCCGCCGGCGGCCGAGTGATCGCGGAAGTTCAAAAGGTTCACGCTCGGCCCCATGCACATCGGCGGGAAGCCACCCGCGTCGGTCCCAAACATCGAACGTCCGCCACCGCCACCGCCAGCGCCGCCGCGGAGCAGGCCGAGTTCGGGGACGAGGCTACGCACCACCGGGGGCGCGCCCGGAGGCTCGATTCCTAGAGCCCCTGTCGCTCCACCTGCCGCGAAGACCGCGGGGAAGTTCGAGAGGCTGCCCGTGGACGGATCCGTAGTAGGCGTCGGCGTCGCCGGGATAGCTGCTCCGCCATCCGTGGAGTAAGCACCGCCGCCACCCGGCGAGGAAACTTGTTGTGAAGTGCAGGCACCGGCCGGCACGCTGATCAACAGGTCGCCCACGGTCGGAGGAGCCGTCACAGTCCCGGTCGGCATGACGTTCGGATTCGGGATACCGCCGGCGCCGGCGGCGAGGTCGGCGATGTTGCCGACGCCCGTGCCGCTCGCGCCGAAACCCGTGACCGCTATCGACGGATCGGTGATGTTCAGGGCGCCGATCGTGATCAGTGCCGCGGTCGTCGTGCTATGGCGCGTCGCACCCTTGCCGCCCGCGCCGCCGTTCGGACCGCCCGCTCCACCCGCGCCACCGTCGGCCACGACCGACGACTGCACGAGCGCCGAGCGCCCGCTGATGTCCAGCAGGCCTTGGATGCTGATCGAGCCGCGCGAGAAGAGACGCGCCGGCTTCAGACCCGTGATGAGCAACGTTCCGCCGGTCGCGATGCGCACCGAGCTGAACTCGAAAATGCCGTCGGTGAGCACGAGCGGCGGCGGCACGACCGGACCGAGTCCCGGCTGACCGGGGAAGTAATCCACCCCGACTTTGAGGTTGTTCAGAATGTCGTAACCCGGCTGGGTCAGCAGCGGGAACGTTTGTGAATCGGTGTTGAGCGTGACTGTCTGTCCCGTCTTGACCACGAGCTCGCCCAGGCGACCCGAGCCGCCGCCGTAGCCGCGCGTCAGCTTGCCGCCACCCCACTCGGCGCTCGAACGCGTGGCGTCGTAGAAGTCCTGGTTCGCGAACTGCTCGCCGTCCGCATCGGGCAAAGTCGCCGACGGCAGCGAGACGTATTCAGGCGTGAACGCGACCGGGTTGGTCGGGACCGTCGCGTTCGCGAGCGGGTTGTCGTTCAAGTCGCGCAGATCGCTCGGGACGTTGACGACAACTTTGCGCAACGGGCCGAGCAGGATGTCGCCCGAGCTCGGGATGCCGTTCGTCGCCGTGAAGATCATCGTCGTCTTCAAGCTCGTGGTGTCCTGCTGGACGACCCACGAACCGAAGAGCGGCGTGCGATCGGCGGTCGTGCTGGTGTCGCCGTCGAGGTCGACTTGAACCGTGACGAAGGACGCGACACCGCCCGGCGCGAGGGTGGCCGGATTCATCAAGTCGTTGAAGATCAGGCGGATGGTCGAGTTGCGCCACACGTCCGTCGCACCTGACGCGAGGATGTTCGGCACCGTGTCGTTCGGGTTCGGCGTCGAGGGGATAGCTTGGTCGACGCGCGCTTCGAAGGTCGGGGGGCCGGGGATGAAGTCGGTCACGCCGAGCGAAGTCTGGATCTCGCACTGCAGGCGGCTCTGGTTGCTCTTGCCGCCCCGACTCTTGATGAAGGGCCCCGGATCGCCTTGCGCCGTGCCCGGCACGAGGATGCGGTAGGTGCGGTTCGCTTCGAAGCCGAAGGCGGCGGTGCCGGACACGTCGAAAGCGACCGTCGGACGGAAGATGACCTTGCGCGGGTTGAGCGGATCGACGAGGCGGAGGCCGGTCGGCACTCCCCCTGAGTTGACGTCGACGAGCTTGACCGAGGAGGACGTGATCGAGGCCGGATCGACGTCCTCGGAGAAGTAAATCGCGATGTCTTGATTGACGTAGGCCGACACGAGCGCGCAGCTGACTTGCTGGCCGGTCTGACCGCTGCTGCAACCGAGCGAGCACGTCTGGACGAACATCGCTCCGTTCGAAACGCCGCTGCCTCCACCGCTGCTGCTGCCGCTGCCACCGCAGCCAGCCATGGTGACGAGGACCAGGCCAACGAGGACCTGCACAGTGCCGAGGCCGAGTGCAGAGGTCGAAACCAGTGAAGTGAAGCGGTTGGTCATCGTGTTTTGCGACCGGAGCGCGCTTGCACGCGTCCAGGAGTGGAGGTCATCGGAGCGCGCCTTGCGACGCGGTCAGTAGCGGAGGTCCAAAGGTTCCTTCTCCAGCGGGCCGCGCACTATAGAAGCGCCCGTTCGGAAGTTGCCACTTTTTTCGAGGCTGGCGGGGCATCCGACACGGCGTTCGGCCACCGCTGCGCTACTCTTGCCCCGCTACGAGATCGTCGAAGGTCAGGATGAGAGCACGCCGTGAGGTGCGCTTCTTGCCCGCATCGAGCCTGCCGACTCGATTCCAAGCTCCCCGCCTTCTCAAACCGCGTGCCCCCGTCCCCTGCGCCGCGCACGAGCCCCACCGCATGCCCTTCGTCGCTTTGCCGATCTGCCGCGCTCCCCGATCGCTCACCGAGCGTGCACTTTCGAACGTCGCCGCGCCTACGTTCCTCGCGCTGATCGTGATGCTCGGTGGCGCTGCCTGCGATCGCCCGCAACCCCAGGCAGGTGCGCCCGGGACGGCCGAGGCGGCGATCGCGGAGTTGGTCGAGGTGTTCACGCCGCTCGACCGGACGGTGACGAGCGACGTGGAGGACGAGAAGTTCCGGCGCGGTTTGGAAGTGCTCGAGAAGTGCTCGAACGGCGGCGTCGCAGTCGGTCGTGCCGCGCTGGCGGTGTTGCGCGAGCAGAAACAACGCAACGTGCCGGTCGAGCGCGCGCTGTTGACGGTCGCCGCGCGCGCAGCGACGGCCGAGACAGCGCCGCTGCTCGAGAACATGGTCAAGGAGTACGGAGTCGCGCTGGAGTTGCGCACCGAAGCGCTGTTGCAATTGTCCGAGGTCGCGCCCGAGCGCGCGCTCGCGGTGCTCGAGCCGATCATCACGAAACAAAAGCAACTGTCGACGATGCCGCCGCAAGAGTTCCTCGTGCGCGCGTGGGTGACCGCGTGCGAGAGGACCGGTCGCTCGCCGGTGCCGGAGCTGTGCGACGTCGCGACGAACATGTTCCAAGAGGGTGCTGCGCGCGTGCGGTCCGTCAAAGAACTGGCGAAGCACAAAGATCCGCGCGCCGAAGCCGCGTTGCGCACGATCTTGGTCGAGTCGACGGGCGACGGTTACTTGCGACGGATGACGGTGCAGTCGCTGCACACACTGTTGCCGGCCGAGACGGCGTGCGTCTTGTTCCGCGAGGTGGCGTCGAAGGAAGCCGATTTGAACATGCTGAAGTTCCTGGCCGACGTGCTCGAGAAGTGGTGTGCGGCACCGGCGCCGCGCTGATCGTACGGTGCCAGGGACAAGCACGACGGTTTGCGCTGGCCGCTGATCGTGTGTGTACCGAGCCAGAGCAATTTTTCCCCGATGCGCTGCTACCAACGTGCGTCGCGCACGTTGGTAGCAGCGCATCGGGGAAAAATTGCTCTGGCTCGGTACACACACGATCAGCGGCCAGCGCGGTCGTGGCACACTACGGCGGCGAGGACTCGTCCGAACGATCAGCCCTTGAGATCGACGTTGCCGTGTGTGAGCACGGTCTTCACGGCATTGCTCAGGTGCTCGAAAATCTTGTTCATGCCCGCTCCGGGTGCCATGTCGATTTTCGGCTTGCCTTCGGTGAGGAACGCTTCGTCGAAGCGGAACACCATGCTGTGGAACTGCTTCTGAGCAGCTTCGAGTGCAGCTTTTTCGCGCGGTTCGTTCGACGCGTTTTCGATCGCGACTTTCAGGCGCGAGTCGACGTTGCGCGCATACGCGGCGAGCCGCGGATCGAGCGCCGGCGATTCCGCGGCAACTTGCGGGGCTTGAGCATTGCGCTCCGCGTGCTTCTCGGCGACCTGCTTGGGAGGGGTCGTCGTCTTCTGGCCGCTGACTTTGCGGGGAGTCAGTGCTGCAGCGTTCGCTTGAACGTTGCCCGTTGAGACGCTTTGGATCTTCATGGCGTCATGTATCGGTGCGCGGCTCTGCGACTGAAGCGAATCAGCCGATTCCCGCCTTGGACGACATCGAAGTCGCGCTGGATACGAGAGTTGCGCTCGTTCGCCCTCGCGAGCCTCCACGGAACGCAATTCGTCGACGAAGCGCGGACCAGGAAGCGTTTTCCGCGTCGCATGCGCTATTCTGCGCGGCCTTTTCGCGCACGGCACCGATTCCACATGTCCCTCCTCATCCTCGAAGACGTCAAAAAGCACTTCGGTGCACAAGAGATCCTGCGCGGCGCGACGCTGCGTTTGGACCCGGGCGAGAAGGTCGGACTGGTCGGTCGCAACGGCGGCGGCAAGTCGACGATTCTGCGGCTGATCGAGGGGCTCGAGCATCCTGACTGGGGCACGGTGACGTTGCGCAAAGGTGCGCGGCTCGGCCATGTCTCACAGCGTCCGCAGTTCGGCGTCGGCACGACGGTACGCGCGTACGTCGAGAGCGGACTCGACGAAGTGCGCGAAGCGATCCGCGAACTCGAAGACGTGAATCATCAGCTGACGGAAGCGTCCGGCGAGGCGCTCGAGCGAGCGATGATTCGTCACGACGAACTGTCTGAGACGATCGATGTGCTCGGCGGCTGGGACACGGAACGTCGCGTCGAAGTGGTGCTCTCGGGGATAGGCTTGCGCGAGGAATTGTGGGATCGCGAGGCCGCGACGTTGTCGGGCGGCGAGAAAAGTCGCGCGGCGCTCGCGAAGGAATTGGTCGCCGGACACGACTTGTTGTTGCTCGACGAACCGACGAACCACTTGGATCTCGAAGGCATCGAGTGGATCGAGAATTGGATTCGCCAACAAAAGGGCGCGGTGCTCGTCGTCAGCCACGACCGACGCTTGCTCAACAACGCCGTCGATTCGATCGTCGAGCTCGAGCGCGGCCAGCTGTCGCGTTATCCGGGGAAGTACGACGAGTACGTGCGCCTGAAGGAAGAGCGTTTCACCGCCGAATTGCGCGCGTTCGAGAACCAACAAGACTTCATCCGCAAGGAAGAAGGCTTCATCAAGATCCACATGGGTTCGCAGCGCACGGCCGAGGCGAAAGGTCGGCAGAAGAAGCTGTCGAACATCGAGCGCCTGCAAAAACCGTTCAACGACGTGCGCCGTCCAGTCATCCGCGCGCCGCAAGCCGAACGTGGCGGTGAAACGGTGCTCGAAGCGCGCGATCTGGTCGCCGGTTACGACGGTAAGAAACTGCTCGGCCCGTTGGATTTGAAGATCGCGCGACGCGAACGCATCGGCATCGTCGGAGCGAATGGTGCCGGTAAGACGACGCTCTTGAAGATCCTCGCCGGACGGATGGAACAGATGTCGGGGACCGTCGAGCTCGGCTATCGCGCGTTGGCCGGTTACTACGATCAAGACACGAGCGAACTGCACGACGATTCGACGCCGTATCTCGAATTGCGCCGCGAGCATCCGGACATGACGGATCAACAGATTCGCGATCACCTCGCGCGCTTCTTGTTCCGCGGTGACGACATCGATGCGCGCGTCGGTCAGTTGTCGGGCGGCGAGCGCGCACGTTTGTGTCTGGCGCGATTGACGCTGCAAAAACCGTCGTGGCTCGCGATGGACGAGCCGACGAACCATCTCGATTTGGCAGCACGAACTGCGCTCGAAGAAATGCTCGGCGATTTTCAGGGCTCCTTGATCTTCGTGAGTCACGACCGCGAGTTCATGGACGGCCTGTGCAATCAAGTGCTCGAGATCGGCGAAGGCACGGCGAAGCGTTACGAAGGCAATTATTCCGCGTGGCGCGCAGTGAAAGCCGCCGAAGCAGACGCGCGCGGCGTGAAGAAGGATCAGGCCAAGGCGCAAGCGAAAGCCGATGCCAAGGTTGTCGCGCAAGCAGTGGCGAAAGCGGCCCAGAAAACGGCGGAAAAAGCCGCTCAGAAATCGAATGCGTCGGGATCAGCTCCCGCAACGGCGACGGCGAAGAAGTCGGGCCCCGCCGCCAAAGTCCGCAACCCCTACATGTTCGAGAAGCTCGAGGCCCGCATCATCACGCTCGAGAAAGAACTCGCCAGCTTGCAGGCTTCGCTCGTCTCTGAAGACATCTATCGCAATCCCAACAAAATGCGTGACGCGCAGATGCGCATTGCCGAGCTCGAGCGCGATCTCGCGGATGCGAATCACGAATGGGAGAACTGGGGCTGACGCTTCAGTCGGCCCGTCGCTCGCCGGCAACTCCGCGAGGGGTCCTCACGGAACAGATCTCTGCCGATTCAAGTTGGATGGCGCGTCGTGAACGAGTCGGGATCGCTTCGATCCTCTCGCGATGCACGTCTCACGGTCTGAACACGGTGAGGTCGTCGGGAGTGAGTTGGATGGGCATGCGGTGGATCTCGCCATCCGCGCCGTAGATCACGAGTGTCGTCGCGCGATCGTCGGCGGTGCAGATCAGGGCGCTGGCGATCTGTGCGGGCACTCGCTCGTAGTAGGAGCGCGCACCTGCGCGCTCAGTGACGATCGCAAGCTCGTTGCCGTCCGCGTCGAGGAGCGCGAGGCTCGAAGCCGCGCTTTTCTCGGGCAGTTCGATCCGGAATCTCGCGGTCAGCGCGACGCGCACTACGACTTCGCTCGCGAACTCGTGCTGCGCGAGCTGCGTTGGGACTCGTGAGATCTTCTAGGTCGAAGTAGTTCGGCGAATTCTCGGACAGAAGCTGACGCGCCAGAGTCGTCTTGCCGCACCGTCGCGGCCCAGTGACGACGAGCACAGGAGCCCGTTCGAGCCCTTGTTTCGCACGCTCGAGGATCTGTGTTCAGGGGATCATGACGCTGGCGCCTATCATGAATACCGGACGACTACCGTCTTATATTCATGCACAATGTCGCTGTGTAGCCCCCAGAATGGATGGAGCGGTTTTCGGGCCTCAACCTAGGTCCAACGCGCTCGGAACGCCGATGAATCGCGCATGTCGGCACTTCTTCGCTTTCGTTGCCCGAGATGTGCGCGCCAATTCCAGACCGAAGAACTCGCCTGCGCGATGTGCGGGTGGCTCTTGCGGCGCGAGGACGAGTGCGTCGCGGCGACGAGCATCATCGCGAGCGCGCCGACTCTGAACGCGCGCTGGTCCGACGCGAGTCCGCAGACGTCCATGTCACAGACACCGCCAGCAACACTGTCGATGTCCGCACGCGCGACAGCGCCGATCGCGGGCTTTCCCTACGAGAAAGCGGAAGCGTCCGAGTCGAGTGTCATCGCGCCGCAGATCGCCACGACGTCGATCGCTCGCATCGAGTCGACACCGACGTGGGAACCGTGGCTCTACCTCGCGATCGGACTCGTGACTGCGCCGGTGTTCGCGCTCACGCCGATCTTGAAATACATGGGCTGGTTCTTGTCGGCGTTGGTGCACGAAATGGGACACGCGGCTGTCGCGTGGTTGTGCGGAATGCCGGCGATCCCGGCGATTTCGCTCGGTGGGCACGCGGCGGCAGTTCACCAAGAGCAGTCGAAATTCCTGGTCGCTCTCATCGCGATCGGACTCGTGTGGGCGGCGTGGAAATTCCTCGAGCGCGCTTGGCGGTATGTCGCGATCGCGCTCGTCGTCGTGCTGTACCCGTTGCTCGCGCTCACGGACGGGAAGGAGTTCTTCCATCTCGTCGGCGGGCACGGCACCGAGCTCGTCTTCGCGACACTGTGTTTGTGGAAAGCGCTCGACGGCGGCTTCACCGAATCGAGGCTCGAGCGCGCGCTCTACGGCACAGTCGGTTGGTACTTTCTCGGCAACAACGCGTTGATGTGTTTCGGCCTGATTTCCAGCGCTTCTGCGCGTGCGGAGTACGGGACGAGCGGCTCGTTCGGCCTCACGAACGACTACATCCGGCTCGCCGAAGACGTCCTGAATTGGCGGCTCGAGAGCGTCGCCGGCCTGATGCTCGTCGGCTGCTTCTTGGTCTTGCCCGCTGCGATCGCGTTCTGGCGCTTCACGCTCGCCCAGCGTCGCGGTTGAGCGCGGTTCGCGCGAAAATCGACGTGCAGTGCTAGGCTTTCGAGCGAGGAGGGGCTCGCGTGAATCTTTCTGGAAAACGCCGCATCGCTATCGCTCTCGCATTGGCCCTTGTCGCCGCAGCATCCGTCGGCGCGCAACACCCGACGCACGAACCCTCTGTCGGCGACGTGCACGAGCGCATGCACGAACTCATGGGCAAGGTCGAAACGCGCTTGGAGGAGATCGACGCGTTGTTGAACGACGCGTCCTCGCACGCGAAGGCTGCGTCGAACGTTGCTGAGGTCGACCGTGTGCTCGTCCTGAGCCGCGAGCACGCACAACGAAACCTCGACGACATCGACGAGATCCTGCGACTCTCGCAACACGACCATCCGCAGGGTCAACCGAGCTCCAGTGCCGGGACATGAAAAAGCGGCGGGTTTTGAAGGAGCCCCAAGAAGTCCGGCAGTTCGTCGGGCAATCAGAAATCGAACAGCGATGCGGGCAACTCTCCGGCATCGTCATCAGACGAGAGCGCGCTCGAGCGATCCGGTGAATCGACATCGCAACGCGAGTCGACTCCAGCCGGGCAGCAGCCCGACGCAGCGCCCTCGAAGAAAGAGGGCGGCGAGGAGCAGGGCGGCGAAAGGAAACCCTCGAACTCCGACGGCGACACGCCGCGCAATCCGCTCGCGTCGAAGTCCGAGGCTCGCAACGCCGCTTCCGGCACTCCCCCGAAATCTCCGACCGGTGCGAGAAACACGTCCGACCCCGCGGATCGCTGGGGCGACTTGCCGGTCTACGCGCGCGACGTCTTCCGTGCGCAAGGTGGTGAAGCGCTGCCGCTGCGCTATCGCGACTTCATCGATTCGTACTACCGACGCTTGAACGAGAAACGCTGAGCGGCGTCTGCACCAGCGGTGCCTCACGGCAAACGATTCCAAACCTCCCTCTCGCTTGCGAACGAGTTGCGCCCGCCGAACCGCCAGTCCAGACCCAGAAAGGGCAGCGGCCCCTTGGCTGGGACGACCGGTGAGGTCTTTAGTTTGAGTTATGCCATCGACTAAATTCTGGGTGAGAGCGGGCTGCTCTACAAGAACCGGCACGGGCGGTATTCGTTCGCGGTGCCTTTGCTCGGCGGATTCATCCGTCGGCAAGGCGTTGAGTTCAGGTCGGCGTGAGAACGCCTCGAAACAGGCGCGTCCGACGCGTACAACTGCGCGCTCGACGCTGGCGGACATGCGCGTCGAAATGACGCATGCACACGTTCCATCAGCGCATTCGCGCCGCAATCTCCAAACACTCAGGCGTCGCAGCGGACGAATTGAAGCTCGAATTACCGCGCGATTCGGCGCTCGGCGACATCGCCTTCCCTTGTTTCGTCGTCGCGAAGGCGTTGAAGAAGCCGCCGCCGGCGGTCGCGGCCGAACTCGCGCAAAAGATTGCCGCGGACTTGGGCAGCATCTCGGCTGCCGCGACCGGGCCGTACATCAACTTCAAGATTCCGCGCGGCGAACTCGCGCAGGTCGTGATCGGCGAAATCGAAGCCGGTGGAGCGCGCTTCGGCGGATCGAACGAAGGTGCGGGCAAGACGATCGTCATCGACTTCAGCTCGCCCAACATCGCGAAGCCGATGCACGTCGGTCACATTCGCTCGACGATCATCGGGCAGGCGCTGCATCGCATCTTCACCTCACTCGGATACAGAGCGATCGGCATCAACCACATCGGCGACTGGGGCGCGCAGTTCGGCGGGCTCGTCGTCGCGATGAGGCGCTGGAAGGACACCGTCGACCTCGAAAAAGAGCCTGTTCACGCGCTCCTAGACCTCTACCAGCGCAGCAAACAGGCGATCGAAACCGACGTCGAGTTCGCACGCGAAGCGAAAGAGGCCTACCAAGAACTAGAGTCGGGTCGCGAGGGCGAAGTACGCGCGCTGTGGCGCTGGATTACCGACGTATCGCTGCGCGGATTCGACAAAACCTACACGAGGCTCGGCATCCATCACGAACTCGTACGCGGCGAAGCGTTCTACGAGAACCTGCTCGAGCCGACCGTCGCGCGCGCGACGCAGGCCGGCGTCACCGAGATCAGTGAAGGCGCTCTCGTCGTCAAACTCGACAGCGTCGACAAGGCGTTGGCCGAGACGCCGTGCCTCCTGCGCCAGTCCAACGGCACGACGCTCTACGCCACGCGCGATCTCGCGGCGATGTTCCAGCGCTACGACGAATTCCACTTCGAACGCTGCCTCTACGTCGTCGGCGCCGAGCAGAAATTGCATTTCCGCCAGCTCAAGGCCGTGCTGAAGCGCATGCACATCGAGTGGGAACCGCGGATCGAGCACGTCTACTTCGGACTCTTGCTGGGCGCTGGGCGCGTCAAGCTAGCCAGCCGCAACAAGGGCGAAGTCTTGATCCTCGACGACCTGATCGACGACGTCGTCACGGAAGCACGCCGCGTCGTGCTCGAGAAAAATCCCGATCACCGCTCGCCCGACGCAATCGCGGAACAGGTCGGCATCGGCGCGATCGTTTTCAACGATCTGAAGCGCGAGCGCATCAAGGACGTGGTGTTCGACAAGGCCGAAATCCTGTCGTTCGAGGGCGAAACCGGCCCCTACGTGCAGTACACGCACGCTCGTCTCGCCTCGATCCTGCGCAAGGCCGCCGCAAGCGGTGAAGGACAGGGCGCTCCCGATTGGAACGCGCTCGAAGAGGCCGGTCCGTTGCTCGTCGCGCTCTCGCGATTCCCAGAAGTGGTACGCGCTGCCGCCGAACAGGCCGAGCCCTCGCTCATCGCGACGTACCTGTTGAGCCTTGGTCGCGACATCAATGCGTGGTATGTCCACAACCGCGTTTTGGGGGGTGAACCGGGCGTGACGGCCGCACGTCTCGCGCTCGTTCGTGCCTCGAAAGCGGTGATCGCCAACGGCTTGCGCCTGCTGGGCCCGGCGGCACCCGACGAGATGTGAGCGGGCGACTCAAGCCCAACGCATTCACGTCCGATCCCTACGACTGCCTGCTTCGTCGACTTGCTCCGGAAAGCGTTTCCGGATCGAGGCGCGACCGCGGGGTCCCCGGAGGAGTCCTTGATCCAGAACTACATCCGCGATGTCCCCGATTTCCCGAAGAAAGGGATCCTCTTCAAGGACATCACGCCTCTACTCCAGAGCGCGACCGGCTTGAAGGAAGTCGTCGCGGGTCTCGCGAAAGCCGTCGATCCGAAGAGCTTTGACCTCGTATGCGGCATCGAGTCGCGCGGGTTCATCTTCGGCACCGCGCTCGCGCATCACCTCGGCAAGGGCTTCGTGCCGATCCGCAAGCCGGGCAAGTTGCCGTGGAAGACCGCTTCGGAAAGTTACGAGCTCGAGTACGGCACTGATCGACTCGAGATCCATCTGGATGCATGCAAGCCGAATCAAGGCGTGCTCGTCGTCGACGACTTGCTCGCCACCGGCGGCACGGCCGAAGCTGCGCTCAAGCTCATTCGTCGCATCGGCGGTCGCCCCGTCGCGTGCGCGTTCGTGATCGAACTGGGCTTTTTGCAAGGCAAAAAGCGCCTCGGCGACATACCCGTACACACGTTGATGACCGTCTGAGAAGGAACCGGCGCGTCGGCAGCGACGCGTCCATCGGAGAAGCAGAGCCTCATGAGTCCGCGCAAACAGCCCGCCAAGCAAACCGAATCCGAGCCCAAGCGGGCCGCCGAAACGAAGAAGGCTCCGACCGCCGCGAAAGCGAAGGCGAGCGGTCCGAAGCCGATTGCGAAGAAGGAGACGACTCCTGCTCCGTTGCCGTCGCTTCGCGCGATGACACCCCCGACGGCGACTGCGCGACCGGCGAAGGAACGGCTGACGCTGCAGAAGGTGCACGCGCCCGAGTACGACAACATGCCGACGGAGGAGATCTGGGATCACTACCGCGTCGCGCGCACAGGTGGACCGAAGACGGGCGAGGAGCTCGAGCGTCTGCGCAACGTGCTGATGGAGCGGCACTATCCGCTCGTCAAGTACATCGCCGAGCGCTTGCTGCAGACGCTGCCGAAGTCGATCGAGCTGGATGACCTCGTTTCTGCCGGGCTTTTCGGCCTGATGGACGCGATCCGCGGCTTCGATCCCGACCGCAACATCAAGTTCAAGACGTACTGCACGACGCGCATCCGCGGATCGATCCTCGATCAGTTGCGCTCGCAAGACTGGGTGCCGCGCCTCGTGCGTTTGAAGGCTGGCAAGATCGACAAGGCACTGCAAAAGCTGACCGGTGAGTACGGTCGCGAGCCGACGCACGCCGAGTTGGCTTCAGCGCTGCAGATGGAGCACTCGGAGTTGGCCCTCGAGATCTCGAGCGCGAGCGCGAAGACCATGTTCTCGTTGAGCGAGAAGTGGGAAGACCGCGATGACGATTCGTCGATCGAGAAGGTCGACGTGCTCGAAGATCGCAAGGCAACGGATCCGATCGGTGAACTGCACCGTCGCGACATGATGTTGTTCCTGACGCGCTCGCTGACGCACAAGGAGCGCTTCATCATCGAGCAGTATTATCAGGTCGGTCACACGATGAGAGAGATCGGCGAGATGCTGGCGCTGACGGAGAGTCGCGTGTGCCAGATCCACTCGAACGTCATGGGGCGTTTGAAGGGCTTGCTCGGGCAGAAGTCGGGCACGCTGTTGATGTAGTCGACCGAAACATCGGTGCTTCGAATCTCGAGCGGGCGGCAGCGCGAAAAGCGTCGCCGCCCGCTCGATCTTTCGAGCGGGACTGCGAGCGGGACTGCG
>ENA-ORBV01000935-ORBV01000935.1-microbial-mat-metagenome-genome-assembly--contig:-NODE-935-length-66592-cov-62.372938_pt1 | contig 66592 bp, 57 predicted proteins | sample MGYA00237777_ERZ505514 | MGnify/ENA primary metagenome ERZ505514 (study PRJEB26160, sample SAMN06269048) | microbial mat metagenome | isolation source: Oligotrophic lake microbial mat | place...
ATGACCCGGATGAACCAGGGGTATCCGAAGCGCATGTGATTCAGCGAGCCGGCTGATCTCGTGGCGACGCGACGTGACGTGAACGCGCGGCGATCGCCCTGGGGAAGTGGTGATCGCCGAGTGCCAGGGAGCGCAACCACCGCCGACTGCGCGTGGCGGCGCGTTGGCACGCGTCGTTGCCCGAGATCAGGTTTTTCGAATCGTCCGAATCCCCGAAGAAGCCGCGCCGCCGGGGGCACCATCACACACGTGGCGGCCGACGCGAGTCAGGGCTGGAGAGTACCAGCGGATCGGGGCGATCCTGGGATTGCGGAGAAATCACCGCAAACGTGCGTGTCCAGGAACGGGGAACGCGGCGAACGTGCGTGTCCAGAAACCATTTCAGAAACCATTTTCAGAAACCATTGCCTGGGAGCGCGGCGAACGTGCGTGTCCAGAAACCATTGCCTTGCCCCAGAAACCGTTGCCCCAGGAACCATTGCAGAAACCAGGAGCAAACGTGCGTGACCAGGATCACACAGGATCACAGGAATTAGGAGCACCAGGATCACCCACAGGATCTCCCAGGCTATTCGCGGCCGCCGTGCTCATCCTCCATGGCCCGCAGCGATTCGATCTCGGCCTGCGCCCGCAGCAGGCTCCGACCCGCAGCGCCGTCGTCGAGCCTGCGTTCGAGCTCGGCGCGGGCGGGATCGCGCAGCCAGCGGTGGACGGCCCAAGTCACCAGCAGCCCGACGACGCCGAAGAGCGCTGACCCGACAAGCCAGGCCGCCTGCGAGGGTTCGAGCGGCGCGGGTTCGGGACGGCTCAGTGCGATCACGAGCGGAATCCAGAGGAGCCACCAGGCGAGGCCGACGAATCGACTCCAACCCACGTACCAGCGACGAAGAGCGACGAGTCGCGCCTGAATGGCAAGGACTGGCGCCGCGTAGTCGATGGAGCGGATGCGCGCGAGAGTGCTCCCGGCGGCGATCATGGTCAGGACGCCGTACACATGAAGCACGATCCCGGCGGCGAAGACCGCTGGATTGCCGCGATCGTCAATCCATGCACTTGCGCCCAGAAGGAGGATCGCAAGCCCGAAGATCGCCAGTGCCGCCTGTCCCCATGCGAGCGGACGGAGCGTCGCCTCCGTTCGACGCAGCCGTCGGTCGCGGGCTTCCTCCAGCCGAAGCTCGACGTCGACCGCCAGGCGTCGATCGAGCACCCTCCACGCCTCCCGCAGATCATCGAGTTCGGTCGTCGTCATTGAGTCGTCTCCTTCGTGCGCGGCGCAGCGCGATCGTGATTGTGAACAGCGAGTCCGTCGCGGAGGCGCTGCCGAATGCGGCTCAGGCGCGTCGCCACGTTTGTCTCGCTCATCCCGAGCACCTCCGCGATCTCACGATGCGAACGCTCGTCGAGATGGAGCACGAGAAGGGCCCGGTCGGCGCCGTTCGAACCGTCGATGAGTCGCCGCAGCAGTCCGATCTGCTCCTCGAGCACCGGGTCGATCCCCGTACCGGCAACTGGATCGTCGGGCAGTTCGCCGAGGGCGACGGCGGGCCGCCTGGCCCCGCTGCTTCGACGCAGGTGCGAGATGCCGACATTGAGCGCGATCCGGTAGGTCCACGTCGAGAAAGCTCGGGCGGGGTCGTACCGCGGCCAAGCCTTCCAAAGCTGGAGCGCAATCTCCTGCATCAGGTCGTGTCGATCGGCGGTCGTGAGCCCATAAGCCGCTGCGACCTTTCGGAGAATCGGGAGCGCCTGCTCGAGGCGGGCCGTAAAGGCCGCCTGTTCCGCCGCCTGCCCCGTGTGCTGCTTCTGTCGCATCTGAAGAGGTGATTCGCGTCGCCCCGTCGTTCGTCACGCCCGACAGGCAGAAATCTGAAGACCCGCACGAGGTCAGTTGGCGAGCGTAAGCAGTCGGCGTGCCCGCCCTCCGCGCAGCCATCGGGGGAGGCGCTGGGCAACTCGCGGGGGACTTGGCCACGCACTTTCACTCGGGTGATCGCCCGCGACCAAAGTGCGACGGAGGGGAGCACGCTGGACACCGGCAGAATGGTTGGCTCGGCGTGCATCGCCCCCGCGGGCCCGGTGTCGTCGCGTGAGGGGGGACCTTTCAATTCGAGGCGGGGTCCCAAGGGGTCCCAGTGGGATCCCAAGGGACCCGCACATAAGGCTCCCGCTCCTCGACGTTCGTGTATGTCAAGTTCGCGCGTGCCCAGTTCGGGCGATTCTCCAGTTCGGGCGGTTCCCCGGTGTCGTCGCGCGAGGGTGAGGGACCTGCCAGTTCCGGAGGGGGTCCCAATGGGTCCCCATGGACTCGCAGGCGTGGCTCCCGCTTCGCGACGTTCGTGCGTGTCCACTTCGCGTGTCCCCCCAGTTCAGGTGCATTCGTGCGTGTCCAGTTCGGGGGGGTATTCGTGCGTGTCCAGTTTGGGGGTATTCGTGCGTGTCCAGTTTGGGGGTATGTCCAGTTTGAGGGTATGTCCAGTTCGGGGGTATGTCCTCCAGTTCGGGGGTACCAGTTCGGGGATAAGGCGGACAGGCCGCGACGTCCTTGATCGCAGTGTCCAGTGCTGGCGCAGTGCGGATGCACGGTGACGCTATGGTCGCCCAGGTATCCAGCGGCACGCACGCCATGAGCATCATCGGCACCGAGGTGCCCCAATCACCTCCTTCGCGACCTGGAATCGGACCAGTTCTCTCTGCCCGCTCCAGCCGCTGGATCCTGGCACTGATCGTCGTCGCGCTCGCGTCGTTTCCGTTCATTGGAGCCCGCGGCATCTGGGAGCCTGATGAGGGGAGATACACCGCGGTTGCGCTCGAGATGCTGCGATCGCGAGACTGGGTTCATCCAGCGCTCAATCACGAGCAGCCGCACTTCACCAAGCCGCCGATCACGTACTGGTCGATTGCGGGATCGGTCGCCCTCCTCGGGCGATCCGAAGCGGCGGTCCGACTGCCAAGCGCACTCGCCTTCGGTCTGACCGCCTTCGCAGTCGGAGCCATCGCCGCGAGAATCAGCCGTGGGCGGGGAATCGCATCGACGGTGATCTATGCGACCGCGACTCTGCCGTTCATCGCGGCGAATCTGGTGACGACCGACACGCTCCTGACGCTCTTCGTCACGGTCGCTGTGCTGATGTTCGTGCGCGGATGGCGGCGATTCGACGCGCTGCCGGAAGCCGGCTGTCGTCGCCTTGCGCTGATTGGGATGTGGGGATCGTTCGGCATCGCGTTCCTCACCAAGGGGCCGCCTGCGCTCCTGATGCTGCTGCCAATCGTGGCCGTGGTGTGGCGCTTCGATGGCCCTCGACACGTGGCGAGACTCTTCAATCCGTTTGGAGTTCTCACGTTCGTGATGGTGGGCGGATCGTGGTTCGCGTTCGTGGTCGTCAAGGATCCCGCGCTGGCGACCTACTTCTTTCAGCATGAGCTTTATGGACGAGCCTTCACCAGCGAGCACCATCGGAACTCGGAGTGGTACATGGCTTTCATGTATCCGCTGATCATGCTCGGCGGACTCCTGCCGTGGTCGCTCGGCTGGCTCTCGCGCCGCGCGAGAGGCTGGCACCGGGGCCTTTGGTCCGATCCGGCGCGGCTGCTGCTGGCGCTGTGGGTGACGCTCCCGCTCTTCGTGTTCATGCTCGTCCAGTCGCGGATGCCGCTCTACGTGCTGCCGCTCGCAGCACCGCTGGCCATCGCTTCGGCGCGTCTCGAATCGCTCGAATGGCTGACTCGTCCTGGCTCGTGGCGAGCGATTCTGACATTCGTTCTCGTCCTGTTGAGTGTCCGATTCGGCAGCGGAGTCATCACCTCCTCGCGCGATGCACGAGCGCTGGCCGAGCGGCTGGCAGTCTCCCCGGACGTCGACGAGATCGGTTTCGTTGACGCTCGAGCCCGTTACGGGTTGACGCTCTACACCGGGATCCCTGTTGAGCAGCTGTATCTCTCCGAGTCCCACCTGGGTGAGACGCTTGAGGCGGAACTGGTGTCGGGTCCGCATCGGTCGCTCGCTCTGGTCTATCGACCCGAGCTGCGCGGCGTCATTCTGGACATCGTTCGATTGGGCGGCTGGCGCGTGGGTCGGATTGATACTCACGCCGACGAGGAGCTCGCCTACATCACGCGGTCGGACGCGGAGGGATCAATCGATTCGACACCGCCGATTGACGCCGGTCGAAGCGATCAGTCCGGCGCTGTACCGAGCATCGCTCGCTTGCCCTCGTAGTACGTGGCGAGGCCTCTTCGCTGCGGAGGGCTGAACCTCCCGCCCCATCGCTTCAGACCAGGCTCGCGGCGCTGCTCCGCGCGACGAGGCGGGACCCGATGGGTCCCGACGGCCACGCACGTGTGGCTCCCGCTGCTCGAGGTTTGTGCGTGTCCAGTTCGGGTGGCTTCCCGACTTTCGTGCGGGTCCAGTTCGGGGGTATTCATGCGTGTCCAGTTCCGTGCGTGTGCGTGTCCAGTTCCGGGCGGAGTTCCGGGCGTTCCCCGATGTTCATGCGTGTCCAGTTCGGGCGGCTCAGTTCGGGTGCATCCATTCCAGTTCGGGTGCAGTTGCGGCGGCTACCCTCGCCGACGCCGCGCACAGTTCCAGTTCGTGGGGACTTGACTCAGGCCGCTCGGGGGTGGAACCGAGGACGAGCTGGACGTCGGCGAGAAACGGGAGGCTCAATATGGCAATGGTTCATGCGTCCAGCGCCCACCGCAACAGTCAGGCGGGTGGTGCGCGCCGATTCGTCGGCATCGTCGTGCTCCTCGTCGCTGCGGGCGCGGCGGTGCTCATTTGGTGGGGGCGGCTTGCCCGGGAACGCGGCGACGTTGTCGTCGCCTTCGTCCAGCAGCTTGCGTCGTCTGCGACACCGGCGGGCGGGGAGGGAGTCAGCGAGGCCGCGGCGCGGACGACGCTCAGCGCGGTCTCCCGAAACGCGGCAGCCGGGATCACGATTCGCGTCGAGCGGGGCGACGTGCCCGAGGGCGACGGACTCGCCACGCACATCGCCGTCGTCACCAGCGACATCGGGGACCAGATCGTGCTTCGAATCGTCTGCGATCCTGGCGGAACATGTCGCGTGCTCGCGGTGCTTGGGGAGCCGAGGGCCGATCCGAACGCGGCGATCCAACGACGCCCCGCTCCTTCGCAGATCGATCGGCCGGGAATCCCGCGATAGCGACCGCGACTACTCGACGTTCGTGCGTGTCCAGTTCGGGCGCACGCCACGGGCGATTCGTTGACGCTCACGGTGCGGGTGTCCAGTTCGGGTGTCCAGTTCGGGTGCCCGGTTCGGGTGCCCGGTTCGGGTGCCCGGTTCGGGTGCATGGATGCCACGGTCGGCTTGTCCGACCGTGCATTGGGTGCCGATTGCGCGTTGTGCTCGCGCGGGGGACGGAGGCACGGCTGCCAAGCCAGCCGTGGCATCCAGGATCTCGACTCTCCGTGGAGCACTCTGGACACGGACAGGGGTCCCAACGGACACGCACGTGGGGGCACCCACTGCTCGACGTTCGGGCGTGTCCAGATCAGCCACGTCGAGTTCGGGTGGGCACGAGTTTCGTGCGTGTCCAGTTCAGGTGCCCCAGTTCGGGTGCCCGGGTTCCCGCGAGTTCCGTGCGTGTCCAGTTCGGGGGGTGTCCAGTTCGGGGGGTGCGCGGGGTGAGTTCCGTGCGTGTCCAGTTCGGGTGATCCAGTTCGGGTGCCATCGAGTTCGGGGGGGCACGAGTTTCGTGCGTGTCCAGTTCGGGGGGTGTCCGCGAGTTTCGTGCGTGTCCAGTTCGGGGGGTGCGGGTGAGTTCCGTGCGTGTCCAGTTCGGGTGCACAGTTCGGGTGCATCCCGGGTGAGTTCCGTGCGTGTCCAGTTCGGGTGCATCCACGTGCGTGTCCAGTTCGGGTGCATCCACCAGTTCGGGTGCATCCAGTTCGGGTGCAGTTCGGGTGCCCCGGGGGTGCGGGGGGTCGGGGGGTGTCCCGTGCCCGTCCAGTTCGGGTGCCCGGGTGCACGGTTTGGGTTCCCGGTTCGAGCGCCGGCTCGGGTGCCCGGTTCGGGTATTCCCCAGTTTGGGTGTTCCGGAAGCTCGGGAATCCGCCGAATGTCAGGCGCAGTCGTCCCGCCGTGCGCCTTCGCAGGTGGAGGCTCACCGTGACCATTCGCTCTCTCTCTCTCGCCGCAGCAACCGCACTCGTTCTTGCCGGACCGCTGGGTGCAGGCACCGTTTTCATCGCCAACCACAGCTTCGAGAACGACCCTCTCCCGGAATGCACCTTCAACTTCATGCCCGCGGGCTGGGCACAGTCCAGCGGGACCAGCGGAAGCTGGGATCCGGGACCACCCTCGAGTTGCCCCTTCCCCGGGTTCTCGTCAGGAATTCCCGACGGCGTGCAGGTCGGGTACACGAACTCAGGCGGGATCGTTCAAGTCCTCGCGGAATCCCTCGCGGCTGACCAGACGTACACGCTCCGCGTTCTCGTCGGACGGCGTTCGGATGGCTTCCCGATGGAGTCGTACACGATCAGGCTCTTTGCGGGCGACACGCTCCTTGTCGAAGACCTCGACAACGTCGATCCTCCGATGGGCGGTTGGGCCGAGTCGGTGGTGGCCTTCTACGCCCCGAACGGTCATCCCGCGCTGGGGCAGCCGCTGAAGATCGAGTTGACTCGCGTCGCCGGCGCTCAGGCCAATTTCGACAACGTGCGACTGGAGAAGGGCTTCGCCGACTGCAACGGCAATGGCCTGTCGGATCATCTCGACCTCGCCCTCGGGCTGGCGCTCGACACCAACGCCAATGGCGTTCCCGACGAGTGCGAGGGCATCACGCCAGGAATTCCTGGCGACATCGACGGTGATCTTGATGTCGACGGCGCCGATCTCGGCCTGCTGCTGGGGGAGTGGGGGCCGTGCGCCGACTGCGATGCGTGCGCAGGCGACCTCGATGGCGACTGCGACGTCGATGGCGGCGATCTTGGGATCCTGCTTGGTTCGTGGGGCTGAGGTGGTGAGGGGCTGCTCGCTCCGGATGCTCGTTGAACTGGCGTGTCGAGGCGCGGCCCCGCAGTTCGGGTGCACAGTTCGGGTGCACAGTTCGGGCACCTCCATTTTCGGGCGCATCCAGTTCGGGCGGTTCCTCACCCCTGCCGGGGACCGGCCTGGGGGTGCAGCGGCACCCAGACCGTCAGCCGATTGCGACCCGCGCGTCGCTCGTATTGAAGCTCGCTGGCAACGCGTCGGACCATCATGATGCCGCGCCCGCCGAGGGGCACGTCGGCGGCAGTCGTCGGGCGATCTGGAACAGGCGCCCCGAGCGGATCGAAGGCGATGCCGTCATCCTCGATGACGACCCGCAACAGGTCGCCGCTCAGCTCGAACTCGAGGTCGATTGACCAGTCGCCCCCGCGTCCAGGATGAGCGTGCCGGATGACGTTCCCGACAAGCTCCTCGACCACCAGCTCGATTGCGAAGCATCCCCTCGGTGACGCCCGGTGCTCCCGGGCCAGCGCACTGATGGCGGTGACAGCCTGACCAAGTCCGTCGACGGTCGCTGGGATCGCCAGGTGGTGCTGCGCGGCCACGGATCACCTCCTCGGGAGTGGGCGCGACAGAGGCCGCGGTGTCATCCGTTCAGCCGGGCGAGTGCCGTGTCACGATCCGGGACCAACGCCACCAGTTCTTCGATCGCCGCCATGTCGAGGGCCTCGGCCACGAGTTCAGAGGCGCTGTGGACGATCATCCGGGCCCGGGACGCAGACGCCGCGGGCGACGGAGATGAGCATGCGGATCCCCATCGAGGAGATGAACTCGACACCCGACAGGTCGACGATTGCCGGAAGGCGGCGCGTGGCCACGGCGGCAGTGAATGCCAGATCGATCTGGGCTGCGCCCGCGGTGTCCAATCGACCGCGCAGGGCGACTTCGGTGTGAGTGGAGGACTTTTCCAGAACCTGCATGTCCATAAGAGGGTCTCGGAAAAGGTCTCTGAAAGGGTCTCGTCGCGAGGGTCTCGTCGCGAGGGTTTCGTCGGGAGGGGCTCGGCGGGGTCCCACTCGTGTCGATGCTCGAAGAGGGCGAACTCGCCGACGGCCGCGATGCTAACCGCAGGTCGTGGTCGCGGCACCTCGCGTGCTCGTCAATCGGCCAGATGAACGACCAGAAGCGACAGGTCGTCATCCCAGCGCGTGGCCCCGGTGACGTGGGAAATGGCGGTCTGCACCCGGAGGCACTCGCTTCGCCCGGATGCGGGCCCGGCGGCAATGAGCGCTTCGAGGTGGGCAAGGCCCCAGGCGTTCCCTCCTCGGTCGGTGAGCTCGAAGGCTCCGTCGCTGAAGAGGTACAGGCGGCCGCCGGGCTCGATGACGGTGCTCGCTTCGACGAACGAGACTTCCGGGAGTGCCCCAATTGGCGGATTCCGCGTTCGAAGCTTCTCGAGCTTCCCTTGAGAGGTCCCCGTCAGAAGCGCGGGTGGATGCCCCGCCGACGCATACGTGAGGGCTCGGGTCGTGAGGTCGATCACCCCGTACCAGATGGTGAAGTACATCCCGCCATGCTGATCCATCTGGAACGCCCGATTCAACGCATCAAGGACCCGAGCCGGGTGTTCGAAGGACGTCGGCAGGCTCTTGCCGCGCAAGGCGTGGAAGACCGCCATCGAGTGCATCGCCGCCCCGACTCCGTGTCCCGAGACATCCAGAAGGAAGACGACGAATCGCTCCTCGTCGAGCTTTCCATAGCCGAACGCGTCGCCTCCGAGATCGCTCGAGGGAACGAAGAGCCAGTCCGTGCGCATCGGGCCGCGTCGAATGGGCGTCGGCAGCACCGCCTGGACATACGAGGCGGCCCGCTCGATGTCGCCGGAGAGCTCTTATGCGGCAGCCACCTGCCGGCGACTGCGGAACTCGTGCTTGAGGAGGTGACTGCCGATCGCGAGATGACCCTCGATGGGAAGCGTCGCACAATCGGTGATTCGAACGCCATCGATGAACGTCCCGTTGGTGGAGCCGAGATCGGTCACCAGCAGTTGATCGTTGACGATGCAGAGCTTGCAATGGGTCTTGGAGACGCCCACATCCGCAAGAGAGATCTGAAGGCCTTCCCGGCGGCCAAGGGTGACTGGAGCCGTTCCCAGAGTGAAGCGCTGGCCGCGCTGCTTGCCCTCGATCACCACCAGATAGTGGGCGCCGTCACCGTGCCGCGTCGGGGCCTTCTCGGTGCGAAAGACCAGCGTGCCATCGTCCGCGGCGGAGGGGCGGGACGGCTCGTTCGGACGGCTCGTTCGGACGGTTGGGAGGGGAAGTGGACACGGTGTTGAATGAAGAGTTGCGGGTCTCATTCCAGGGTTTGCGGGGCTTCCGGGGTCCGCGGGTGCCGGCGCTTGCCGCTGCGTCGACTGCCGATGAGCTCGACCGTCGCCCGCAACTGCGGACGGAAGAAGAGCCCGGCGCCGGCCAAGGCCAGGGCAGTGAAGGTCGCGCCCAGGAAGGTCGCTTCGAGCAGCGGATGCCAGCCGTTCACGACCAGCCTTCCAAGGGCGAGTGTCGCGAGACCGGCGGTGCCGGCGACGAGGTGCGAGGGAAGCAGCGCCGCCAGGATCCGCGTCCACGGCAGCGACACGCGACGCGCGGAGACGAAACAGTGGGTCAGCCCCATGGCAATCCGCTGGGCGCTGAAGCAGAGCGCGATCATCTCGATGCCGCCAAGGGCCGCGCCGAGGCCGGAGGCGAGCAGCGTGGTGATTCCGTCGATCCACAGCATGAGCGAGCGCAAGCGCCACTCGCCGCGAGCTTCAAGAAGCGAGCCGCCGATTGGACCGGAGAGTCGGAACGCAAGCGACAATCCGAGAACTGCAATTGCGGGAATCGCAGCATCCCAGCGACCCTGCCAGAGGAAGCGAGTCAACGCCGGGGCGGTCAGGGCCGTACCAATGGCGAGGGGCGCGCCGACCAGGGCGAGGGTCTGCACCGCACGGAAGAGGGCGGAGGCCTGTCGCGCCGGATCGTCGCGCAGCCGGGCCATCGAAGGCATCAGCACCGCGCGGAGTCCGCCGGAAAAGAGGACCGCCGGCGCGACCGCGATCTGAAGTCCGAAGAAGAACTGTCCGACGACGCCGGTTTCTTCGAAGATCCGGATGACCGAGGGCGCCCCGTTGTTCACCAGCGCCGCGGCGATCATGCCGAAGATGATCCAGCGGGCCGACCCGATGATTTCGCGGAAGGAGGTGCGGTCGAGCGGCTCGCCAGGGATCGGCCCCGGCACCCAGCGGCGAAGGATCAGCCACTCGACCGCATTCACGACGAGAAGCGGAATCACGAAGCTCATCGGACCGAGACCTGAGAGGGCGAAGCCGATCATGCTGACGTTTCGAACCAGAATCGAGATCGAGGTGAGGTGCGACAGCTCGCGGAAACGCAGGTCCGCGCCCATCCGCGTGCGCAGGATGAGCGGTCGATTGCTCAGTGGCAGCGCCGCTGCGACCACCACCATCAGCCACGGAAGCTGGGCCTCGTCGTAGAACCATCCCGCCGGCCACGCCGAGGCAAGCAGAATGAGCGCCGCGAGGGCGTTGAAGCCCAACGAGAGCGTGGAAACCGCTCGACCGAGTCGGCGAACGTCCTCGGGGTGGCGCAGCAGTCGTGCCGCACCGCCGTCGGCCATCACGAACACGATCGCCGAGAGCGACGTCGCCAGGGCGAAGAGGCCGAAGTCCTCCTGGGTCAGAAGCCATCCGAGAATGAGATTGGTGAAGAAGCTGAGGGTCTTGTTGACGGCCGCGGCAATCGACATCCAGACCATGCCGCGAGCGGCGACTCGACCGACCCGCGCGGCCGGAACCGGGGCAGGAGCGGCATCGCTCGGCTGGTTGGGACGATTCGGCTGGTTCGGCGGCTCGGCTGTGGCTGACACGGACGGGACTCTCGCTGGCGGAAGCCGCCGATACGGATCGCATGTCGCCGCGGGCGGCGGCGTCACTTCGGCGGGGGGCTGCGGAAGGCTTCGGTGAGAGGGCCTGCCGCCGCGAGGCCGTCGCGGAGCCGGTAGGGTACACGGTGAATCCGCGCGGCTTGGCGGCTACCGCGACCGAGGAGACGCACATCTCCGGCCGGGCCGGTCGACCGCGATCGCCGGTCGCCGGTTGACGCGGGTCGTCGAATCGAAGCGTGGATGGTTCCAGGATGAGTCGAAGATGAGTCGAGATCAACCTGCGCAACGAGTTGCTCGGTCGGCCGGTTCGCAGCACAATCGAAGCATGCGCAGTGGGAAGCGGGCAGCGTCGCAGGGGAAGCGATCCACGTTCACGTGGCGGGTGAAGCTCTCCCTCGGAGCGGCGCTGGCCTGTGCGGCGCTTGCCGGCGGCACCTGGTACGTCTTCGGGGGGGGCCGCGGGCGAGCGGTGTCGACGTCCCAAGGCGATCCGGTTCTGACAAGGATCAAGGGTCTCGCGCTGCCTCCAGGGACGCTTGCCATCGTCGAGGCGGCCGAGCGCTTTCCCGACGATCCCGAAGCGTGGCGGATGCTCGGGCTGGTCGCCTCGGCGGCGGGGGAGACCGAGAGTGCGCGGGAGTGCCTGCGTCGAGCGACCGCGATCGAACCGCGTCACGCCAAGGCGTGGTACCAGCGAGCCCTTGTCGAGGAGCACGGCGACGATCTGACTGCGGCGATCGAGTCGATGCGCCGGGCCATCGAGTGCGCGCCGGGTCATCCCGCCGCGCATTGGAGATTGGGGAACTGGCTGCTCGATCTGGACGATCTCGATGGCGCCGCCGCGGCCTTCGACGCCGCTCGCCGCGCCGATCCCTCGAGTGAACAGGCGGCCATCGGGCTCGCTCGCCTCGCCGAGCTGCGGCTCGACGACGCCGCCGCACTCGCGGCGCTCGAGCCCTTCGCCCGCGCGGGCGCGCGAGACCCGCTCGTCGATCGGCTCTACGGATCGACGCTCGTCCGACTTGGCCGCGCCGCCGAAGCGGACGCGAGCTTTGCCCGCGGAACACGTCCTCCGCTCGTACCTGCCGATCCGTGGATGGCGGAGTTCGACCAGTTCCGTGCCGATGACGATGCCCTCGTCAGCATGGCCCTCCAGTACCTCCAGAACGGCCGCGCGCAAGCAGCGGTTGCGATTCTGGAGAGACTGTGGCGAGAACGCCCCGAGAATCCGAGCATCGGTTGCAACCTCGCGGTCGCGATCCGCTGCGATGGGAACCCGCGCAGGAGCATCGAGATTCTCGATGATCTGGTCAGGCGATTTCCGAAGTGGGCCAAGGTGCACCACACGCTGGCGCTGAATCGTCGCGTGGTGGCGGCGGAGCGCGGCGCAGCCCTGGACGAGACGGAGTCGCGGCTCGTGATGATGCACCTCGATACGGCCATCCGGCTCAACCCCGCGTTCGGTCAGGCTCTGGCCCTCAAGGGCGAGATCCTGACCGAGTCCGGTGATGATCGCGGGGCTCTGGAGTGCTTTGAACGAGCCGCCGTGGCCGAGCCGGCAAATCAGAAGTGGCTTGGGCAACTGGGTGACGCGCTGGCGCGGTCCGGTCGACTCGATGAAGCCGCGGCGGTGCGATCTCGTGCGGCGGCCCTGGCTGTTCCCGCAACCACTCCGCGTTTCACCTACTCGGCCTACTCGCCGCCGGGCGGGGCACCGTGACCACGTCGCCGCGGAAGGGTGGAACGTGCCGTCTCGCGATCCGCCTGCTCGGCGGCGGAATGGTCGCGAGCTCGATCGTCGCCGCGGGCTGTGGAGATCGCGGGACGAGTTCAGGCGGGAAGGCGGCCGTCGCGCCCTCTGCAATTGCGCCCGTCGCCACGACCGCAGCGCCGCTCGAGCCTCCGCCGTTGGTCGAATGCGCTGACTCGACCGGCTTGCGCTTCGTCTGGCAGAGCGGTCATCGGGAGCGATTCCTCAACCCGGAGATCACCGGAGGAGGCGTCGCCCTCATCGATCACGACGGCGATGGCGATCTCGATGTGTACTGCGTGCAGGGCGGGAGCGCCGACGACGGGGCTCCGCCTTCCGCCCGTCCCCCCGCGACCGATCGCCTGTTTCGCAACGATCTCGGGAAGGATGGGGACCCGTCGCTCCGCTTCGTCGACGTCACCGAGGAGGTCGGCCTCGGCGACCAGCGCTTCGGCATGGGCGCCGCGGTCGGCGACTACGACAACGACGGCGACAGCGATCTCTACGTCACCAACCTCGGGCGAAACACGCTCTACCGCAACGACGGTGGAACCTTCGTCGATGTGACGGAGGCGTGCGGCGTGGGCGATCCGGGCTGGAGCAGCAGCGCGGGGTTCTTCGATCTCGAGGGCGACGGCGATCTCGACCTGTATGTCTGCAACTACATCCACTGGTCGATGGGTTCGGAACGGGAGTGCCAGGATCAGCAGGGTCGTCCGGACTACTGCAGTCCCGCCGCCTACCGCGCTCCCTCCCAGGACGCGCTCTATCGCAACCGCGGTGACGGCACGTTCGAGAACGTGAGCGCAGAGTTTGGAATCGATTCGTCGATTGGCAACAGCCTCGGCGTCAGCTTCGGCGACTTCGACGGCGATGGCGTGCTCGACATCTTCGTCGCCAATGACGGAATGATGAACCATCTCTGGATGCGGCCGAAGGACGGCCCGTTTCACGACCGGGCCCTCGAGCGGGGGGTGGCAACCGACGGGTCCGGCCAGGTGAAGGCGGGCATGGGTGTCGGCAACGCCGACCTCGACGGCGATGGCGACCTCGATCTGCTGGTGGTCAATCTCACTCGCGAGACCGATTCATTCTTCCGCAACGACGGCGCGTACTTCAGCGACCGGACCGCGGCCGTGAAGCTGTCGCCGATCAGCAGGGCGTTCACCAGGTTCGGAACCGGGTTCGCCGACTTCGACAATGACGGAAGGCTTGATCTCTTCCAGAGCAACGGTCGAGTGCAGCGAGGAAGCGTGCGCAGCGGAGCGCTGCGCGACGATCCCTACGCCGAGCCGAACCTGCTCTTGCGGGGGGTCGAGGGCGGATTCGTCGAGTGGCTCCCGCGTGGCGGCACCGCCCCGGAGATCGTGCGGACCAGTCGCGGGGTGGCATTCGGCGATCTCGACAACGACGGTGGTGTCGACCTGGTGGTGGTGAACCGGGATGAACCGGTCTCGCTGCTGCGAAACGAGGTCGCGGCCAGAGGGAACTGGCTCACGCTTCGCGTCCTCGAGCGGAGCGGGGGTGATGCCCTCGGGGCCGAGGTTCGCGTCCGCGTCGGCGAGCGCTGGATCCGCCGGGACGTTCTGACCGCATACAGCTACTGCGCCTCGAACGACCCGCGGGTCCACTTCGGCCTCGGTTCGGCCGAGCGGGTGGATGACGTCGAGGTTCGATGGACGGACGGTTCGCAGGATCGGTTCGGGGTGCTCCCTCTGAATCAGATCGCAACACTTCGACGCCCGACCGCGTCGACCGAGTGACACGCCGCGACGAGCGGCCGAGGCCATCTGCGGCCCAAGTTGGCACCTTTCGCCCCAGAGCGCTCTGCATCGGACAGGGGGCGTTTCCGAAGGCTCCTCGCCCACCGGGCGGCGCGGCGCGGTCCCGGGACGTCTTGACCCAGCACGAGCCGAATCATGACACTGAGCCTCGCACTGGTCCTCGGGCTGTTGGTTTCGGCCATCGTGATGTTCGCGATCAATCGGCCGCGCATGGACGCGGTGGCGCTGATCATGCTCACCGTGCTGCCGTTCACGGGAGTCATCACTCCCGGTGAGGCCCTCGCGGGTTTCAGCGATCCGAACATCGTCCTGATCGCGGCGCTCTTCGTGATCGGTGAGGGCCTGGTTCGGACCGGGGTGGCTCGGCGAATCGGCGACTGGCTGATCGCCACCACCGGAAGCAGCGAGACGAAGCTCCTCGTGCTGCTGATGATCAGCGTCTGTGCCCTCGGGTCGATGATGAGTTCGACCGCAGTCACCGCGATCTTCATCCCGGTGGCCCTGCGGATCTCCCAGAGCACCGGAACGGCGCCGAGCGAGTTGATGATGCCGCTCAGCTTCGCGGCCCTGATCAGCGGCATGACGACGCTGGTGGCCACCGCTCCCAATCTGGTGGTCAACAGCGAGCTGGTGCGGCAGGGGCAGGAGGGCTTCGGCTTCTTCGCCTTCACCCCTTTCGGCGTGCCGAGTCTGATTCTCGGCATCATCTATAGGTGGTTCGCCAGGCGGTGGCTCTCCAAGGGAAAACTCGATGACGCGGCGGCCGCGGCGTCGCGAGGCCCGAATCTGGCCTCGTGGATCGAGATCTATCGGCTCGCCGACCGCGAGTCCCGGCTTCGAGTTCTCGCGAGCTGCCGCTGGTGGGCAGGACGCTGGGCGAATTCGACCTTCGCAGCACTTCGGGAGTGAACGTCCTGGCCGTCGAGCGCGGCGCTCGCTTCTCGCAGGAACTGATCCAGCCCGACCTCCACACCGAGCTGCATGCAGACGACGTCCTGCTGGTCGACCTCTTTGGTCCGAAGTGCACCGTCGACGCCCTGCGTGAGCGGTACTCGCTCGAAGCGCTGCCGCTGGTCGGCAGCTACTTCGCCGACCGCTCGCAGGAGATCGGCATGGCCGAGGTGATGGTGCCCGCCGAGAGCGACCTGATCGGGAAGACCGTGGTCGAGTCGGGATTCCGCACGCCCAACGGGGCCACGGTGATCGGTCTCCGCCGCGGCGCGACGGCGATCCACGGCGGGCTTCTCGAGGAGCGCCTTCGGCTCGGCGACACGCTGCTCGTCGCGGGCCGATGGAAGGACATCGAGCGGCTGCAGCCTCGAGAGTCGGGCGTGATCCTGCTCAACATGCCGAGCGAGCGGGCGGACGTGCTGCCGATTGCCGGAAAGGCGCCGCGCGCCGTGGTCTGCCTGCTCATCGTCGTGGGCTTGATGGTCAGCGGCGTCGTTTCCAACGTGCAGGCCGCGCTGATCGGCTGCCTGCTCATGGGAGTCCTCGGCTGCATGGATCTCTCGACGGCCTATCGGTCCATCGGCTGGAAGACCCTGGTTCTGATCGTGGGCATGCTGCCCTTCTCGATTGCTCTGCAGCGGACGGGAGGGGTCGATCTCGCCGCAGATGCGCTGATGTCGGTGACCTGCGGCGCGGGCCCGCGGATGGTGCTGGCGGCGCTCTTTGCAATCACCGCCATCCTGGGGATGTTCATCTCCAACACTGCAACTGCGGTCTTGGTCCCCTGAGCTGCGAAACGTCTCCCGCGCCGCGACCCCCCTCGTGGTCGCGGCCACAGGTGCCCCCCATGAGCAAGTCGATCGACTCCCTCCGGGCTTCGTGAAGCCCCGTCTCGAAGGGCATGATGCAGAAGATGCTCGACGTGGTCGAGCGGGTCGGCAACAAGGTCCCGCACCCCGCGATCATCTTTCTCGCGCTGATGGGCATGGTGATCGTCGTGTCGCAGGTCCTCTCCCGGACCGGGGCGAGCGGGGCCTTCGACACCATCGATCCGGTGACCGATGTGGTCGAGACCACCACCGTCACCGGGCGAAGTCTCCTGAGCATCGACGGACTGCGGTTCATGTACTCGACGTTGATCCCGAGCTTCATGGGCTTCACAGCCGTCGGGCTCATCATCGTGGCGATGGTGGGTGTCGGAGTCGCCGAGCAGGAGGGACTCATCAACGCCCTGATCAAGAAGCTCGTGGCGGTCTCGCCGCGGGAGCTTCTGACCTACATCCTGGTCTTCCTCGGCATCCTCTCGAGCATCGCGGCCGACGCGGGATATCTCGTCCTGATTCCGCTCGCCGGAACGGCATTCCTGAGCATCGGTCGTCATCCGCTCGCGGCGACCTGCGGCGGGCTTCACCTGGGTCGCGGGAGCCTTCACCGTCAACATGGTGGTGAAGCCGCTCGATGCGATCCTCACCGAGTTCACCAACGACGCGATCCACCTCGTCGACCCATCGGTCTCGATCGGACTCACCGCGAACATCTGGTTCTCGATCGCCTCCGTGCTGTTCCTGACCGTGATCATCTCGCTGATCACCGAGCGAATGATCGAGCCGCGACTGGGCAAGTACACCGGTGCTGGCGATGCGGAGTCGAGCGACAAGGGCGAGGCCGCGAAGGTGGCGGGCCCGACCGCCGCCCAGGAGTCCCGAGGTCTGCTCGTCGCCTCGATCGGTCTCGTCGCCGTGCTCGGCGTCTTGGCTCTGCTGACCATCCCCGCAGGCGCTCCGCTTCGCAATCCGGTCGACGGAACGCTGATCGGCAACTCGCCCTTCATGAACGGGCTGATTGCGGTGATCATGGTGCTCTTCCTGGTGGTGGGCGTCGCCTACGGCATCGGCGCCGGCACCATGAAGAGATCACGCGAAGTCATCAGGGCACTCGAGAAGGCGATCTCCGGACTCGGGAGCCCGATCTTCCTCGTGCTGATCATCAGCCAGTTCATTGCCTGCTTCAACTCCAGCAACATGGCCGCGATCCTCGCGGTCAACATGGCCAACGGACTCAAGAGCGCCAACACCGGCCCGCTCTGGCTGCTGATCGGCTTCATCTTCGTGGTGGCGCTCCTCGATCTGCTGATCACCGGGGCAATCGCCAAGTGGGCCATCTTCGCCCCGGTCTTCGTGCCGCCCTTGATCATGCTGGGAGTCGACCCCGAGGCCGTGCTCGCCGCGTATCGCGTGGGCGATTCGCCGGTGAACGCGATCACCCCGCTCAACGCCTACTTCGCCCTGGTGGTGACATTTGCCCAGAAGTACGACAAGAAGGCTGGCGTCGGCACGGTGGTTGCGATCATGCTTCCGTACGTCGGGCTGATCTTCGTCGGGTGGACGCTGCTCTTCGTGGCGTGGTACCTGTCGGGACTGCCGTGGGGAGTGTGAGTGGGTCAGGAATGAGGCACCATGGGTGTGAATGACACCAGCGTTGATGTGAAGTCGGCTGAAGATCGTCTGCTGCGCTATCTGGCAATCGAAGGTGTGAGCGGCAAGGAGAAGGCCATCGCCGAGGCGATCGTGGCTGATCTCAAGAAGATCGGCGTTCCGGAGTCGGCGATTCGATTCGACAGCGTCAACACCCGGATCCCCCTGCCCACGGAGACCGGCAATCTCTTCGTGACCTTGCCGGGAACGACCAAGGGCGAACGCATCATGTTTGCGACCCACCTCGACACCGTGCCGCTCTGCACGGGCGCCAAGCCGAAGAAGGACGGGAACCGGATCGTCTCCGACGGCACCACCGCCCTCGGAGGCGACAACCGCACCGGATGCGCCGTGCTGGTCACGCTGGTCGAGAGCCTCCTCAAGAACAGGATCCCGCATCCGCCGTTCACGCTTCTCTTCACCGTGCGCGAGGAGAGTGGGCTTCAGGGAGCCCGCTTCCTCGATCCCAAGGATCTCGGCGGCGCCACCATGTGCTTCAACGTCGACAGCAGGATTCCCGCGGACCTGATCACCGGCGCCGTCGGTGCCCAGGTGTTCGAAGTCGAGATCAAGGGCAAGGCCGCCCACGCAGGCGTCGCGCCCGAGAAGGGGATCTCGTCGACTCTGGCCGCGAGCCTCGCGCACGGCGAGGCCCATCGCGGCGGCTGGTTCGGCAAGATCGAGAAGCCCGAGGGCAAGGGCACCAGCAACGTCGGCATCTTCGGCGGCAAAAAGAATCGCGCTGCCGGTGACGCCACCAACGTCGTCACCGACTACGTCTACGTCCGCGGCGAGACCCGCAGTCCCGAAGAGTCGTTCGCGGCGGCCATCACTGCGGCGTACCGCAAGGCCTTCGTGAAGGCCGTCGGCGAAGTGAAGGATGTCGGCGGGGCCACGGCCGAGCTCCAGTTCGAGGGCCGCGCGGAGTATCCCTCGTTCAATCTCCCCGACGACTCGCCCGCCGTGAAGCACGCCAAGCGGGCCGCCGAGTCCCTCGGCTTCACGCCCAAGACCGTCTTCTCGAATGGTGGCCTCGATGCCAACTGGTTTGCCAAGTACGGCGTGGCGACGGTGACCATCGGGGCTGGTCAGCACGAGATCCACACCATCAAGGAGTTCGTCGAGCTGGCGGAGTTCTTCGACGGTTGCCGGCTGGCGGTGGCGCTGGCGACGGCGGTGTGAGCTCGAAAGAGATGAAAGTCCGCTCGACGATCGGCGTGCAGCCCCATCAATGACCACTTCGCCTCCTTCCAATGACGCTGCGGAGAAGTCGTCGAAGGTCGCCGAGACTCGACTGCTGCTCGAGTTCATGCTCCGGCCGGCCCAGTCGTATCTGGCATGCGGCGAGCAGACGGCGCTGGTCGAAATGACGCTGCGGCGGATCGCCTCGGCGCACGGCATGCGCACGTCGCGAGTCGTCGCCTTCCCAACCGCGATCTTCGTGGTGGTTCACGACGGCGAGGAGGAGTACGTCACCCTCTCCGAAGGCCCGCTTCGCACGCTGCGACTGGATCAGGTCGCCGAGGTCTACACCGTCGGAGAGTTGGCCGAGCGGACCGAGATCACCCCACAGGCGGGTCTGGATCGGCTCAATGAGGCGCTGCGCCGGCCTCCGCGCTTCGGTGCGGCGGGGTGTGGTCTTCGGACACACCGTGCTCACCGTCGGTCTCTCGCTGGTGCTGGTGCCGACGATTCCCAACGTGCTCACGTCGCTGGCCCTGGGGGCAATCGTCGGTGGCCTCAAGGCCTTCAGTCGTGATCGGCCGATCCTCTCGGCGCCGCTCTCGGTGGTCGCCGCCGCGGTCGTGTCCATTCTTGTCTTCCTCGGAGTGCGGTACGGCCTGCCCGTCGACCCGCTGCATGTGCTGGTGCCACCACTGGTGACGTTTCTTCCGGGAGCCATGCTGACCTTCGGGATGGTCGAGCTGGCCTACGGCGACATGGTCAGCGGCTCGTCGCGACTGATGACGGGATTCGTGCAGCTCATCCTGCTGGCCTTTGGTCTTGCCGCGGGCGCCGCGCTCGTCGGCGTGGCCCCGGCCCAGCTTCTGGACACCAGTCGCGCTCTCGCCGAGATGCCGTGGGTGCCATGGCTCGGCGTCGGCGTCTTCGGCATCGGCGTCTTCTTCCACTTCTCCGCCCCGCGCAAGGCCCTGCCGTGGATGCTGCTGGTCCTGCTCGTGGCGTTCACCACCCAGCGCCTCGCCGCGGGCCAGTTCGGCAACGAACTCAGCGGCTTCTTCGGCACGCTCGCGGTGACGCCCTTGGTCTACCTGATCCAGCAGCGATTCCACGGACCGCCGTCGATGGTGACGTTCCTGCCCGCATTCTGGCTTCTCGTTCCCGGTTCGGTGGGGCTCCTCAGCGTCACCCAGATGCTGAGCGACCGACACGCCGGCCTCGACGGCCTCACCAGCGCCATCTTCGCCTTCGCCTCAATCGGCCTCGGCACCCTCGTCGGGGCCTCGATCTACAAGTCACTGGCCGAGACGTTTGGGTTGGGGCGGCTGCAGGTGGGGAGAGTCGGGCGCAAGTGAGGGGGCGAGGAGCAGGGAGCAGGGAGCAGGGAAGGATGGCAATGGGTTGCACGACTCGGCGGGGGCGCTGCGCACGCGCAGCGGGCGGTCACGCGACCCCGCGCACGCATCCAATCGTGCAACCCACTGCTGCTCCCTGCAAGGCCGCGACGCGGCCGGTCTGCCCTCGAAGTCATCGTCATGGAATATTCGATTAATTGCGTGTCGAGCAATCAGCAGTAAGTAGAGCAACTCCATGGCCAGGATCATCGGGCAACTCGAAGCGTCGGCGATCGCTTGGGTCCAGTTGAGGCGACGACGTGTCGTCGGGACTGGCGACCTGGCCACCGCGCTGCGAATCACGCCCAAGCAGGAGCGAGAGTTGCTCAGTCGGATGACGCGGAGCGGGATGATCGCCAAAGTCCGTCGTGGTCTCCACCTCTTCCCCGAGCGTCTCCCGCTGGGTGGCACATGGGTCCCCGACGACGCCACGGCAATCAACGCCCTGATGACGGATCGCGACGCGCGGTATCAGATCACAGGCCTCAGCGCATTCAACCGCTACGGATACGACCAGCAGATCCCGAGCCGGATCTCGCTCTACACCGACGCGCTGTCGGGAGAGCGTCGGATCGGAGGCACCAGACTCACCCTGATCAAGGTCGATCCCCGGCGACTGGGAGCGACGGAGGTTGTCACGGTTCCATCGGGCCAGACGCTGGTGTACTCGTCACGCGCTCGCACCCTGGTCGACGCGGTGTACGACTGGTCGCGATTCGACACGTTGCCCCGCGCCTACGGCTGGATCGTGGACGATATCGAGCAGGGGAGAGTGGATCCGCCTGATCTCGTCAGGACCACCATTCGATACGGCAACCTCGGAACAATTCGCCGCATTGGAGCCATCCTCGAGCGCGTCGCAGTCGACGAGAAGATCCTGAAGCGGATGACGGCGAGTGTGACTCGCTCCACCGCAAAGATCCCACTCGTACCCAACCAGCCGACTCGGGGTGAGCACGTGCGACGGTGGGGAGTGGTGGTGAATGACTGAATCGCCGGTCCCCGCACTTCACGCCGATGTCCAGCTCTTCGCGGAAGCGGTCAACTTCACGGCGGCCAGGACGGGATTCAATCCGCGACTGATCGAGAAGGACTACTTCTGCACGCTTCTCCTCGCGCAGCTCTTCCGCTGTGTATCCGACCGCCTGGTCTTCAAGGGTGGAACCTGTCTTGCGAAGGTGCACGCCGGCTTCTATCGCCTGAGCGAAGACCTCGAGTTCATGGTCCCACTGGCCGGGGATGCGACCCGTGGTGCGCGGCGGGCGGCAATCGAACCGATTCGTGCGGCTGTCGCCGGTGTGCACGAGCGTGTGGACGTGTTCAAAGTTGCCGTGCAGCTGGATGGGGCAAATCTCTCGACGCAGTGCAACGGCGCCGTCGAATACCAATCACCGACCACGGGCGAATCAGAGAGCATCCTGATCGAGGTGAGCCTCCGTGAGTTGCTCCTTCGACCCGTGAAACGTGGCGCTGCACGGACGCTGCTGCTCGACCCGATCGACGGAGTGGCGGCGGTGCCGGAGATCGAAGTCAGTTGCATCGCTCTGGAGGAGGCGATGGCCGAGAAGTTTCGCGCAGCCTTGTCTCGGAGAGAGGTCGCGATCCGAGACTTCTACGACCTCGACCACGCGGTTCGACACCTCGGACTTGATCCGCTTGACGTATCCCTCGTCAGCCTCGTGCGCCAGAAGCTCTCCGTGCGAGGAACTCCGCCCGTGGACGTGGGTGGCCGGCGGCTTGAAGAGTTGCGGCGTCAGCTCGAAGCCCGATTGAGACCGGTGCTTCGCGATGTCGAGTACGAGGCGTTCGACCTTGAGCGTGCAATCTCAATCGTGATGGCTATGGCAACACGCACGGCCGCACGATGAGTGCCGCGAGGGAGCGAGGGAGCAGGGAGCAGGGAGCAGGGAGCAGGGAGCAGGGAGCAGGGAACGATGGCAGTGGGTTGCACGACTCGGCGCGGGCGCTGCGCACGCGCAGCGGGCGGTCACGCGACCCCGCGTACGCATCCAATCGTGCAACCCACTGCTGCTCCCTGCAAGGCCGCGAAGCGGCCGGTCTGCCCCCTCTCCCTGCGCGGCCGGTCTGCACTAGAACGCGAGTCTGAATCTTGCCGTGAACACCGCCAGATCATTCTGATCCGGGTTGTTCGTCGGGTCGAAGATGCCTTGGATGCCCACTGAGAACTGGGTGTGTCGGGTGAGCTGCCAGCGGTGGAAGAGTTCGACGACCTTCTCGCGGTGGTCACGAGCATCGCCGCCGAAAAGCCGTCGGCCCGAAGGGCAATCCCCAGTGGCGGCGACCAGTCGCCGACGACGAGCGTCAGGGCCGACTCGCTGTCGAGGATCGCAACGACGATCCAGACTGCCAGAAGCAGTCCGAGTGGGGTGGTGCCCGCGGCGACGCGCGACCCGAATCGCCCGCCGGCGAGAAAGACGGCGAGGCTCGCAACGATCGGCAGGAACAGAGCCAGGGCCAGAAGCAGGCCATTGGCGCTGCTGAGCGCGGGGGTGAGGGCTGCGGGAATGGGCAACGCCTCGATCATGGAGCGTCGCCGCCCTTTGATTGGGGCGGCGCAACCGGCGGGAATGTGGTTCGTCCGGTGAGCGCGTGATAGCGCATCAGAGGCGCCACGGCCATCGCCGTTCCTGCGAAGGCCACGACGATGCCGGTGATCACCATGGCCTGCGGGACTGGATCGCCGCCGAAGGAGTGAGCGACGGCGTGCTCCACCGCAGCGCCGCGTGCGTGGAGCTCGCTGCGCCGGGCGATGATCCCGAGAGAGGAAGACTCCGGCGCTGAGCAGATTGAACGCAACGATCTTCCGCAGGAGCTGCGGGTGGGTGACGATCCCGTAGAGCCCGAGGCCCACCAGGCATGCGCTCAGCGCACTGAAGAGGACGATGCCGGTCATGTCGGCGACTCCTGGCCGGGAGGGCCGAGCAGAAGGAGCGAGAGCGTCGCAGCGATTGAGAGCAGCATCATGGCTTCGACCAGGACGATCACCGCCTTCGCCCAGCGCTCGGGATAGGCGAGGAAGGCCCCGGCGAGCGGGTAGCCGGCGAACGCGATGACGATGAAGGCAACCGGTCCGGCGACGACGATCAGTCGCACCCAGCGCCGCGAGATCGACGGAGCCTTGCGCAGACCGGCGACGAGGACCAGAAGCACCATCGCCGCGAGCACCGCACCGCCGGGAAAGGCACCACCCGGTTCGATCGAACCGTTCCACGCGAGGTAGATCCCAAGGGCAATCCAAAACGGCGGCAGAACCCGGGCGAGAAACACGAGTGCACCCGACTGGTTCGGGCCGAAGTGCGGCGCCAGCGGCACGCTCGGCTCGGTTCCCCAGGCCCGATCCGGCGCCAGGCACCAGACGCCAACCAGAGCGAGAAAGAGGACGACCTTCTCGAGGAGAGTGTCGAGACCGCGAAAGGCCATCAGCACACCGGTCACGGGATTCTCGAGTTGCGTCGCGGGAAGTGCGTCGCGCACCGGTCCTGCGAGTGACGGCGCCGGAGAAGGCAGCGAGGCCACGGCGACGATGAGACCGAAGACGACCGCGCTGCACAGCACCCCGACGACGATCCGACGCACGCGCTCGGGCGAATGGTCGGATGGCGTCATCGCGCGTGATCGCAGGCTCGAAGCAGCCCCGAGCAGAAGCATCCCGTTGAGACCCGTTCCAATTGCGCCTTCCGTCAGCGCAACGTCCGGCGCCGCGAGACGCATCCAGATCAGCATCAGGACCAGTCCCAGCGACAGGAAGCCGACGATTGCGCTGAAGGCCTCGCGGGCGACAACCGTCCAGCCCGGCCAAGGCCAGCGCCAGCAGCAGCAGGGCCGCGTCGATCGCCGCCTCGCCGAAAGGAGTGTCGCCGATCCCACTCCCGCCAATCCCACTCCCGCCAATCCCACTCCCGCCAATCCCACTCCCGCCAATCAGGGCCTCGCCAATCATCGTCCCTCCGCTTCGCGGTGGGCCACGGCGCCGAGCAGTTGTCCAACGGTCGCCCCGGCGAGAAGGACCAGCAGCCAGATGGCCAGACGCTTGAGTCCGCCAAAGGGCCAATCGGCGCGCGGCAGCAATCCGAGGACGATCAACCCGACGCCGAGGGTGTCGGCTTTGGAGAGCGCGTGCGCGCGTGACAGATTGTCAGGAAAGCGGAGCAGGCCGGCAGTCCCCGCGAGGAAGAAGAACGCCCCGAGGGCAACCATCACCACGGTGTAGATGTCGGTGATGAGGCTCACGGCTGGGAACCGCCCTTCAAGGACGAGGCGTCGGAGGGCGACCGGTCGACCGGCGCACTTCGCGCAAACGCCACGGTGGCCAACGGGGCCAGCAGACCGAAGGCAATCGCCGCGTCAAGGGCGGCGTCGAGTCCGCCGGCGCTGGCGGTCAGGAGAAGTACGGCGATCCCACCCGAGCCGAGGAGCTGCGCCGCCATCATCCGGTCGGAGGCCTGCGGTCCGCGGACCACTCGAACCAGCCCGACGGCCACGGTGGCGAGCACGAATCCAGCGGCGCTCCAGAGGAAGACGGTCATCGCGGAGCCTGCTCCGGCGCGGCGCCGAGTGCGCTCCGCACGATGGTGCGGTCGATTGTCAACGCGGTCGCGTTGGGCTGATCGAGATCGAGGCAGTGATAGAGGATGGTGCCATCCGGTCGAGTCTCGAGTGGCAGCGTGCTGGGAACGAGGCTCGTGAACGCGGCGAAGAACTGGGTCGATTCGGCCGAGGGCAGGTCGCTGCGAAAGAGAATCGTGCCCGGGCGGATTCGCACCGTGGGCGAGAGGGCCCGCAAGGCCACGTCCACTCCGGCGCTGGCCGACTGCCGAGCGAACCGAAGGACGAGATGGAAGAGCGCCAGTGGTCGCACCCGGCTCGCTGTTGGGGGAAGCAGCCGCAGGCTTGCCCACGTCGCGAAGACCGTGGCCACCGCGCCGGCACCAAGGTGCGCAAGGCCCACATGCAGCGACTCGCGACCGACGAGCGCCAGCCAGAACGCAAAGAGAATGCTCGCTCGCAGAAGCGCCGCCGCGGCGAATCGGATCGGGGAGACGGATTGGTCGGATCGTGTGGTCATGCGAGAGACGCATTCGCAGGGAGCATCCGTGGCTCCGAAGTCGGGCCGGCGGGCGGATCCTGAGACATTCGGGCGGAGCCGAATTCACCACCCTCGACGCTGGCCATCCCGGTACCTTCTCCGCTTCTGGTTCTCTGCTGTCGGTCGCGACCACGCTGTCGTGGAACCTGCCACCACTGCCGCTCCCTGCTGCGAGCGATTCATCATGCTGCACGTCGGCATTCCCACTCCTACCGTCTTCGAGGCCCTGATGCGGACGCGCGGAACGGGCGTGGTCTCGTTCGACGCCGCTCCCAGCGCCGCCAACTGCGGGGTCGTCGACGAGATCGCGGGAAGGGCGCTGCTGACTGGAGCCTGTGTTCTCGCCGTGCGGCGAGAGGACATTCCGGGAGGCGGCAGCCTCGCCGCGATCACGCGTTACGCGATGTGACCGGAGGGGCATCGATCAGCGATCAACACGAACCACCGCCGCCGACGTCGACCGCCTCGCCAGCGCTGCTTCCTGCGCCCGAAGCGTTCCGCGCCGATTTCGCCGCGTGCATGAAATGCGGGTACGACCGCAGCGGGATCGAGTCGACTGCGCTCTGCCCGGAGTGTGGGGCGATGCCCTTGCCGCGGCACGCGATCGTGGTGCGGACCGGTGGTCCGGGACGACGGCGCGGGGTGGAAATGGCGGTGATGCTGGCGTTGGCCCTCGCGATGCTGGTGCTGGCTCTGGTCTACGTCATCGTGGTCCCAATCGGTGGCGTGATGGTCTTGCTCCCACTGGGACTCATGGCCCTGAGCGGATACTTCGGGGTGAAGGCCGTGACTCGGCGCCCCGCTCGAGAGCTGCATCCTTTTGTCTTTACCCTTCGAGGAGTGGCCCGCCAGCCGCTGCTCCAGAGAAGTTGGCACGACATCCGCACGGTGACGGCGCGGAAGTCGCGACTCACCCTTCAGTACCGCTGGCTCGCCGAGATGATCACCATCGACGCCGATGCTGCGGTCGTCGCGGAACTCGCCATCGCGCTCGAGCGCATGCGCCGGGTGGCCCGGTCCCACCCCGGGGCTTCGCCACCCACCGGTGCCGTCAATGCAGCCCAACTCTGTTCCGCCTGTGGTGCTGCGTCCCCTCTCGACATCGAACCAGTCACCTGCCCCTGTTGCGGCGAGCCGCCCGATGCGACCGTGCGGGCGATTGCCTTCGGTCGGACCTCGCCGGCTGCACTGCGCAAGGGCATTCAGCTTGTGTTCGCAGTGGGAACCGTGCTCCTTGTGGCTGCGACCGTGGCGATCACCAGCGGTGTCTTCATCCTCGCGATGCTGTCGTTGGCCTTCTGTTGGTACGGATGGAGCAACATCGTGAACGCGCTCCGAGTCGCTCGTCTGGGACGTCGCTACCTCGATTGCGCCTGGGTGATCCGGGCGCATCGAATCGACGTGATCGAGTCGAGGAACTCGTCGAGCGTTGGCTGGGGTGAATTCAAGAGTGCCCAACGAAGTGACGCAGTGCGCAACTGGCGCCTGATTCGGCTCGCCTTCGCCGACCCTCATCGCCCACCGCTGGTGATCTGGATGGATGAGCAGACTGGTGATCCCAGCAGGCTCGTCGAGCTCGTCGACGGACTCAATGAACGGATCGGTGAAGGTTCAGCGACATCAGATCCATCAGCGACAACTGGTACGCCGCCCAGCTCTGGAACAGATTGAGTCCGCGCAGCAGGACCACCGTCACCGACATCCACCACGGTCCGCGTCGCCCGAGAGCGATTCCGCTGGCACGCAGAACCAGGGTCACGCTCCCCATGATCACCAAGAACCATGGTTCGGCGATCTGTTTCTGCGAGTGCGCGATGGCTCCGACCAGGAGCCCTGGCAGCACGGGCCACATGCCCAGCCACGGACCCTGCTCCGACCATTGGGTGACGACCAACAGGATCCACGAGTAGGGCAGGTAGCTGACCGCCAGCACGAGAACGACTGAGAGAATCGTCCGCCGTCACTGCCGTCGCTGCCGTCGCTGCCGTCGCTGCCGTCGCTGCCGACGCTGCCGACGCTGCCGACGCTGCGACGCCGCGATACCGCGATGAACGCGGCATTGTCGGTGGAGCCCCCGCACTCCGGACAGCGTTCGATGTGACCCGGGCACAGGGAGTTCCCGCACTTCGCACACCGCACCTCGATGCCGGAGGCTTCGGGCATGAGCCGACGGAAGGGGGCGAAACTCGGGTACCACGCCTTCGCGAGCGCAGCGAGCAGAGGCGTTGAGCGGCGCGTCTGGGTCGATGGTGTGAAGCACGCCCCTGCTCGCTGCGCTCGCGAACGCGTGGCACCCAACGCAGGCCCGGCATCCACCGAGCGTCCCGGCACCCACCGAGGCGTGGAGCGGAACGGTGAGTCACTCCGCCGCGCCGCGAAGGCGATCGCGCAGGTCCTGGGCACCGATCATCCGGGCCTGATGGCTCGGGTTGTTCGGACGGGCTGTCGTGAGCTGCTCGACCATCGCGCTGCATCGTTCAGCCAATCGCCGCGCCTCGGCGAGGTTCTCGTCTCCGCCAAGCATCTCGAGAACTCGAGCATGAACCGAGAGTGCGCTCTGGAGACGGGTGGTGGATTCGATTCCCAGCAGATTGTCTCGGGCCAGTCGCTCCAGTATTGGACGGGCCTGGGCAATCAGCGGGAGGGCCTCCTCGGGCCGTTCCTGGAGCAGAAGCTGGAGCGCCTTGAGGGTGAGGGAATTGGCGTAGAGCTCGACGAAGTCCTGCTTGTCGGGATCGAAGGCGACCAGCGCCGCCGCATCCGCAATCGACGCATCGATCAGCGCGGCCGCTCGTTCGAACTGCCGGTAGGGAAGCAGCCAGTGAATCAGATGACTGCGGGCGACGCACACGTCCCAACGAAGCGTCTCCTCATCCGGATGGGCCGCGCGAAGTCGCTCGGCCTCGACCAACTGCTCCTCGTTGCAGCGTTGGGCGAGGTCCGGATCCGGCACGAGTTCGGCGAGATCGCCGAGTCGCTCCAGCCCGAAGGTCGCCTGTCGGGCTGCCGGAAGATCGCCTGGGTCGAGACGCACCAGCTCTCGATGGGCAGCCATGGCCGCTTCGTAGAACGACTTCGCCTCGGCGATCCGGCCCTCCTCCTTGTCGATGTCACCGCGCAGGATCAGCACCATGGCATGGGCCCGTCGGTCGTCCGAAGTCGCCTGCCCCGAAGCCAGCACGCGCTCGCGGATTGCGTGTGCTTCCGCACGCAGTGCACGGGCGATCGACAAGTCGGTCCTGGACGTCTCGCGCTCGAGTGACGAGAGGGCGACAAGCACGCTCGCGTGGGTGCGGAGCGTGTCGAGGTCGTTGGGGGCGGCACGCAGCAGCTCCTCCGAAAGCCGTGTCGCATCTTCCAGCAGATCGCGCCTGATCTCAATGGCGCCGCTGACCTGCTCCATGCGGACGACGGCCCGCAGATAGCCCTGCACCGTGCGACTCGCGGTCTCGACCTGGCGTTCGGCACCGCGCACGACCGACCAGCCCAGCACCACCAAAACCGCGAGGAATGAGACGAGGAGCGCCGCCATCGACGCCGGTACGGGATGGCGGCGCGTCCATCGGGCGAAGCTCTCGACGGCGGTCGGGGGACGGGCCATCACCGGCACGTCTGCGAGCACTCGATCCAGATCGGCCGCGAACTCCGCCATCGACTGGTAGCGGTCCTGGGGGTCGACCGAGAGGGCCATCGCCACCACTCGATCCAGATCGCGAGAGGTCGACGGCGCCAGCGTGCGGAGCGCAGGTGGCCGCTGTTGCTTCACCATCCGCGCCGCCTCGATCGGTCCAACTCCAGCGAAGGAGTGCGGTCGTCGCGCCGCAATCAGCTCGTACAGGATCACGCCCATGGCGTAGACATCGGTGCGAACATCGACGTCATCGACACGACCCTCGAGCTGCTCGGGGGCCATGTACGGGACCGTGCCCACAAGCTGGCCGGCCACGGTTCTGAGCGACGAATCGTCGACCGGGGTGCTGATGGCCTTGGCCATTCCGAAGTCGATCACCTTGACGGCGAAGGCGTGGGAGCGCGTCGAATCGTCGTGCGAAGGGCGGGCGGCCCGCCCGCCCCCCTCATCGATTGCCGCAAGCAGGATGTTCGCCGGCTTCAGATCGCGATGGACGATTCCCTTGATGTGCGCATGGTGCACCGCGCGGCAGGCGTCTCGCACCAGACGAACTCGTTCGGCATGGGAGAGATTCTGTCGAGCCGCGCCGGTGTCGAGCGGTTCGCCATCGACGAGTTCCATCGCGAGGTAGAGGCGATTGTCGGCGGTCAGCCCGGCCTCGTAGAGGCGGGCAATCCCGGGATGCTCGAGCCCGGCCAGGGCCTGCCATTCGCGTTGAAATCGCTGCGCGGCCGAGCGCTGATTGAGTTCGGCATGCAGCACCTTGACGGCCACTCGACGGCGAACGGGAGTGTGTTGTTCAGCGGCGTAGACGGTCGCGAAGGTGCCGCTGCCGAGGGCCTCGCCGAGGGTGTAGGCGTGAAGCCCTTTCGGGAGCGGCCGCTCCACCGGCGCCGCCGCGTCATCGAGCGCTTCGCGCACGTGAAAGCCCTCGCCGAGAAAGGGCCGACTGAGGAAGGCGCTCTCCTCGGACCGCCCGACGCGAGCAGGGGACGCGTCACTCGCCCGGTCATCCGCCCGGTCACTCGCCCGGTCATCCGCCCGGTCACCGGCCCGGTCACCGGCCCCGTCGCGTGTCGCGTGACGGCTCACCGGGGGGCGCCTCCCGACAATCGCCGCCTCAGCCACTCCTTGGCGAAGGCCCAGTCCTCGGTCACTGTGCGCGACGAGACGCCGATGGCCTGGGCGATCTCGTGGTTGCCCATGCCCCCGAAATAGCGCATCTCGACGACCTGTGATGGTCGGGGATGCTCGACGGCGAGCGCCTCCATGCTGTCGTGCAGATCGAGCAGATCGGTTGATCGCTCAGGGGCGCCGTGAGCGTCGGCGTCGACCAGCGTCACCTTCCTCCAGCCCGCGCCGCGCTTGATCTGCTGCTCGCGACGGGCGTGGTCGACGAGCACGTCGCGGATGACTTTCGAGGCTACTGCGAACACGAACGGCCGCGACGCCCCATCGAGCACCGGGTTTCCCGCGAGCCGCAGATACGCCTCGTGGACCAGGGCCGTGGTCTGGAGCGTGTGATCCTCGCGCTCATGCCGAAAGATCCCGCCCGCCAGTCGACGGAGTTCGGCGTAGAGGGACGTGAAGGGAGTGTCCGGATCAGGGGTTGGCATGCAGCGGGGGAGAGAGCGGCAGGTGGTGTCGGGGCCGTCATGAAGCGTTCAGGCGAATTCGCAGGAATGTGCTTCCGTGGTCGGCCGGGATTATCGCACGTCGAATCGGTGGGGCCACCACAGGAAGTCACGACTGGCGTGGTTTCCAGGCGGACCTCGGCGAGAACAAGCGATCAAGGATCGTCAGCACGGCGGCCCGGGCCGGTCCGCGTCTACTGCCGTACCCGAGGAATACGCACATGATCCGAATGCTTCAGACAATTCGATGCTCCCGGCGGCTGCTGGCGGCTTCGGCCGCGGCAATCGCGGCCACCTCGCTCTTCGCACTCGAGCGAGGCTTCCCAGATGCCCCTGAGCCGAGGTTGCTTCGCCTCAAGGACTCGCCCGTGGCTTCCGTGTCGGCGTTTGGAGTTGCCGGGGGGGTGACGGGCCCGGGGTCAGTGCCGCACGGCAAAAGACTCCTCGCTCCGACCGCTCAGGCGTTCGAGTCGTACGTCGCGCCTGTGGTGCGATCACCAGATCTGGATGGCAGCGGAAGCGTGGACGCCCTCGACCGCGACCTTCTCCTCGCCGACTGGGGAACTGCACGCTCGGATGCCGATCTCGATGGCGATGGCGTCGTCGACGGTCGCGACCTGGGGCTCCTCCTGGGCGCGTGCTCCACGCGATGAATCCACTCACACTCTCGAGGAACAGATCCGCCATGCGACTCGTTCTTCCCACGCTGTGTACGTCCGCGCTGGCGCACTCGGCGCTCGCCGCGCTATCGAGAACGGCGCAGTGGACTGCACCCTCAACGGCCAGCCGGATTCATGCCAGCTTCAAGGCGGTGATGTCGATGGCAATGGCGTGCTGGACCTCTGCGAGACGCTGCCGGGAGTTGTGGCCGGAACGATCGTCAATCCGGCGAACTGCCATCACTACGACCTGCTCGCTCCGAGCAACTGGACGCTGTCACAGGCCGCGGCACAGGCACTCGGAGGGACGCTTGCGATCGTCAACGACGACGATGTGATTCGTCATCCGAGCAGTCACACGACTGTTCATAGGGTTGGGGGGCCTCGGTCCAGTTTCGGTGAGTCCACGCGCTCACTGACGGACCGAGGCTCCGTTCCGTTCCCCGCCTCGCTCACTGCCGCGCGACTTCGAAGTCGAGCGTGACCACCGCCTTGACGCTCTTCTCGATCGAACTGGTGTCGTACGCCCCGTAATCGGTGATCTCGGTCGAGCCGCGTCCGGTGATCTGGAAGACGCCTTGGGCCGCCGAGATCAGCCGCCCGACGTTGCCGCCGCTCCCCTGGGCGAGGGTCGTGGCCCGCTCGCGCCCATTGGCGGTCGCGGCCGCGAGAAGCTTGAGCTTGATCGGGTCGACGTTGCGCACGGTGAAGGAGGGCGCCGACGACTCGACTTCGATTCCCTTCTTGATCAGGCCGGTCGATGTCCGACTGAGTTCGAGCACTCGATGCACGTCGCCGGAGCGGACGGTCACGGTCTGCGACAGCGAATACTCCCGAAGCTCGTCGGTGGAGTTGCCCGCCTTGTCGCTCTTGTAGTGCTTGCGGAACTCGACCTGGGAAGCGCTCTGTTCAACCTGCGGAATGCCGGCCTTCACGATGAACGCCTGAAGCTGGGCCGTGGCGTTCTCGAGGGCGGCAAAGCCTTCGGGCAGGGTGGTGCCGCGAGCGCGGACGGTCGCGGTCCAGTGCGCCGCATCAGCGACCACCGGGGCTTCCGCGAACCCCTTCACTCGAATGGCGCTGGTGGCCCGCATTTCGAGAAGGGTCTGCGAGATGCTCTGGGCTGCGATCACGAAGCCGAGAGCGAGCGAGACGCCCAGCAGGAAGAGACCGGCACCGGAGCCGATCACCGACCAGAGTGCGAGCGGGACGGAACGACGAAGGGAAGTGAGCATGGGACCGCGCCTCCTTGCGCGGAATGGAGAATCAAACGCCGCGCCGTCGGCATCGCCCGCCGCGGAGGCGGGTGAAGACGTGGCGCGGACTTTGAATTGTGGAACCAACCCGAACGACGGGGAGGCTACCGCGCGAACCGCGCAGTGCAATCCGAGCGCACGACGAACGGTGCAGATTTGTCTCGCTGGCGGCGACGACCCATCGGCGAGTTCACCCGCTCGGCCGTCAGCTCCAGAGCGAGAGCAGCAGTCCCAGGTCGGCGCCGTCGACGGTGCAGGAGCCATCAAGATCGGCCGGGCAGGGCACGCCGTCGCCGCAGTCGATGCAGATGCCCCACGCCGCCAGGAGGAGGCCGAGATCCTGGCCATCGACGATGCCGTTGGCGTCGAGATCACCGGGGAGTGGCGGTGGCGAGACCAGGAGGAGCGCCGCGGCCGCATCGACTCGCCCGTGACCGGTGAGTGGATCGAAGCCCGCGGTCTCGACGTCCTTGGCCGAGTCCTCGATGGCGGTGCGGATCTCCGCGGCGGTCAGGTCGGGAGCGACGGTCCACAGCAGCGCGGCCAGACCCGAGACCACCGGCACAGCCATCGAGGTGCCGGTCTTGTAGGTGTATGAGGCAGTCCCGCTCAGCGAGTAGACGTTGTGTCCTCCGGCGGCGACGTCAACCTCGGGGCCGAAATTGGAACTCGACCAGCGCTTGTCCTGGTTGTTGGTGGCGGCGACTGCAATCGTCTGATCCCACTTCGCCGGATAGGCGACGGCGGTGTTGAAGTTTCCGGTTGCGGCGACGAGCACGGCGCCGGTGGCGGCCGCGTACTGCACCGAGTTGAAGAGCAGGGTCGAGCCGCCGTTGTACTGGAGGCTCATGTTGATGATGTCGGCTCCGGCGTCGGCCGCGAGCGTGAGACCGGCGGCGACGTAGGACTCCGGTCCACCGCAGGGATTGACCACCACAATTGGCATGAAGTCGACGTTCCAGCACATGCCGGCGATGCCCACGCCGTTGTTGCCAGTCGCGCCGGCGATTCCCGCGACGTGGGTGCCGTGGCTGTTGCATCCGTCGACGGTGTTGCCGTTGTCCTGAGGCACGTTCCAGCCCGGCACGATTCGGCCCGCGATCTCGCTGTGCTCGTTCAGTCCGCTGTCGAGCAGGACGATGAGAAGCGAGCCGTCGCCAGTGGTCGTCTCCCACGCCTCCGGGCCGTTCACGTCGGCATTGGCAACTCCGACCATGCCCTGAATGACCTGACCGGTGTTGTGCATCGCGTACTGCACGCCGAAGTTCGGGTCGTTCGGAACTCCGGCAACGCCACCGATGCCGTCGAGTTCGGCGATCTCGACCAGTCCACCGAGCGTTCGCAGCTCGGCCACCAGCGCGGGAGCGTCGTGACCGGGGGCGAGCTCGAGCTTGACGAACCGGTCCAACCCCAGAGCCCGGGCGAGTTCGACCTGGGCGGGGGCGCGGCGAAGGGCCGGGCCGATTGCGGTGACGCCGTGCCTGGAGAGCACGGCGATTGCGGCAGGGGAGGGAATGCCGTCCCGGTCGCGAAGCAGGAGCGCTCCCGACGCGGCCCGCTCGGCGACGACGCCGTCAACCAGCCTGGCCATGACGTGCGTCGAGGCATAGCCGCCGAAGACATCGGGGCCGGCGGAGAGTCCGACGGGGAGGTCGGGGTGCCTCGCGGGGGCCGCCGCGTCAGTCGCCTGGTTCAGACTGCCGCGTACGCCACCGGGCAACTGTCTGGGTAGGGCACCACCGGCGGCGGGCGCCCCTGCGGAACCGCTGACGCGCGACTGGGCCTCGAGTGTCGACGCGGCGGCGGCCATCAGGACCCCGGCGACGAGCAGGCGGACCGAACCGACTGGAGAGAAGGGAAGCGTCGTGTGACTTCGGGAGGCGTGCATCGTGTGGAGTGTCCCGTGTGAGTGCGTCAGACCAGTGCGTCAGACCAGCCCGTCAGACCAGCCCGTAAGACCAGCCCATCAGTCCAGCCCATCAGTCCAGTTCGCGGGATCAATACACTCGAGCAGTTCGGGTTGGGCGACTCCACCGTGGAAGCCGTCCGTTCGATCCCGATTGACCTTGGAGAGTTCGCATCGCGTGAGCGGGCTGATGCCCGGAAGCCCTGCTGAGCGCGAGATTCCGGGCGGCGGCTCAGACGATCATGCCGAGTTGCCGGAGAGACGCAACAGAATCCGCGACCGCAGCGCGAGGCGATTTCGAGATCTCGGTGACCCTTCCCACAGGCCGATTCGGCAATTCCCGCAGGTTTGCGGACGGAGCGCACGGCCGAGAATGTCACGCTGGGCGATCATGGCCACCGAAATTCGGCGTTTTTCTGGCCTGCGCGTGTCAGGCGAGCAACTCGGCCGTTTGGAGCTTCGGAGAAGTACGTGCTGGCGCGAGCGTCGTGCCAGATGTGCAAGAGGTTGCGGAGAAGAGTGTTGAAGCGGTCGGACGAGAATCGCCCCGAGCCCCCCGAACTGAGTTGATTCAGCGGTGACGCCGGGAACGAGCATTCGCCAACGGCCGCGACGACGGAAAGAAAACACTCGAGCGAATCGGCTGGAGAGCCGGTGCGCGATCCGTGCGCCTCCCTGTTCGAGAAGTGAGAGGAGCGAGGACATGTTTGCAGCTTCGATTCGTGCGTCCTTGATCGGATGTGCCCTGACAATCCTGACCAGCACCGCGTCGGCCGCGCCGCATGATGTGCCCTTCGACGCGGCGATCTTCAACTCGCCGACGGCGACCTTTGCGGCCGACGCCCTGCGGAAGTTCGGGATGGTCGCGAACACCTCCTACACGCTCTGCAACGTGGAGTTGATTCAGCCCGACGCCTACGAGCAGTACCTCGCAGCCGGCGGCACCCCGCCCTCGGCCCTGATCCTCAGCTCGACCGTCGGACAGCTCACCCTGGACATGCGCTTCGTCGTGCCCGACACCGACACTGCGGCGACCACCAACTCGGTTTCGCTGCTCTTCTTCGATACCAACGTCGGCACCCTCGCCGGCTGGGTCGAGGCCTACGACGTCTTCGGCACCCTGCTCGGGCGAGCCGAGGCGATCACTCCCGCGAGCATGCTCACGACCCTCACGGTGACCGCCGAGGGCATTCACATGGTCCGAGTCGGGACCGATTCCGACGGCGCCATCGTCGACAACTTCGTCACTGCCGCGCTGGTGGCGGTGACGGTCCCGGCGCCGGGAGCGGCGGGGCTGCTCGCCGGTCTGCTGATCGGGCCTGGGCGTCGTCGGCGACGCGACTGAGTGGGCATTTGGAGCGCTCCGTTCGGCCCTCCGGGCCGACACTCGCTCTCGCGGGGGCTCACTCCGCGACGTATTCGATCACCTGGGCCACGCGGTTGTCGGCTGTGCACAGGGCGACCTTCGGTCGATGCGTTCGCATTTCCTCGGCAGTGAGCTGGCAGAAGGACATCACCAGGACGATGTGTCCGACGCCGGTGCAGTTGGCCGCAGCGCCGTTGACGCAGATCTCACCGCTGCCACGACGACCCTTGAAGATGTAGGTCTCGAACCGCTGGGCGTTGTTGCAGTCGGCGACCAGCACCTTCTCGTTGACCCGCATGCCCACGGCGTCGAGCAGATCGGGGTCGATGGTGATCGAGCCCATGTAGTCGGGCTGACACTCGGTCACCCGCACCCGGTGGATCTTGGCGAAGAGGGCCTCTCGAAGCATGGCAGATCCTCACACATAAGCGCCGGACACGTAAGCGCCGGACACGAGAGCGCCGGACACGAGAGCGCGGGACGCGTGAGCGCGGGGCAGACGCGGGACGCGGATCTTACGGATCCGCGTTGCTCGTCGCGTGCGAGGGCGACGCACGTGACGGCCCCGCCGCAACGAGTGTGCGCCCGGAGGGGGCTGCGGAGTACTCAAGGAACATCAGCTCCCGCGACCGCTGCGCGTCGGGGCCGGCTGGGTGCGCCGCCAGGTGACACGGGGCGACCCGGTCCAGAGGCTCTCGAGGTCGTAGTAGAGCCGCTGCTCGGGTTCGAACAGATGGATCACGACATCCACGCAGTCGACCACGATCCAGGTTCCGACGTCGTCCACGCTGGTGCGGAAGGCCGGATGGCTCATGGTCTTGCCGAGCTCGTCGAGCTCGTGGGCAATGCTTCGCATCTGGCGGTCGCTGGTACCGCTGGCGAGGAGCACATAGTCGCATACCTGGCTGCGACCACGGACGTCATAGAGAATCACGTCCTCGCACTTGCGGTCGTGCAGGAGCCGGGCCGCCTCGACGGCGAACGCCTTCACTTCGGCTGGGGGAGTCTTCGAGCGGGAGCGGGACATGGGTCAGGCACCCCGCTCCCACAGCGGGTCGCGCTTTCGGGAAATGGAGCGGGCGCGGCCGCCGCGGTCGGGGGCCGTCATCACAGCTCCAGACGTGGCCGACGCGGGCCGCGGCGCACTTCGCGCCGACGACGCTCGGAGGGCTTCTCGTAATACTGACGGCGCTTGACCTCCTTGATGAGGCCTTCCTTCTCGCAGAGCTTCTTGAACCGTCGAAGCAACTGCTCCACTGTCTCGCCGCCGCGTGCCTTGAGTCGAATTGCCATGCGCGAACCTTCTAGGGTTGGGTGAACCGAGCCGAGCATTAGAAGGGCTCGACCCGCCGTTGGCAAGTGCCCTCTCCGGATTGCTTCATGCCACTTCTCATCGACACCTCCAACGTCCTCCACGTAACCGGGGTCCTGCCCCCGATTCTGGCGGGGGTCGACGTTCTCGGCCTGGCCGACCTGATCGAGGTGAGCCGGTACCGGGCCGAGACGGTCTGGCTGGTCTGCGACGGTGCTGCGGGGCCCAACCGGCCGACGCTTCGGGGCCGGATCGTCACCCATTACGTGGGCCATACCGGCGATGCCGACACCCAGATCGGTCGCATGATCGAGGCCTCGAGCGGTCCGCGGCGGCTGCTGGTGATCTCCTCCGACCATCAGGTTCGCAAGATGGCGCAGCGACGCCGCTGTCGCTGGCTGAGTTCGGAGGATTTCCTGGCCCAGCTCGGCCACGACGGGCTGCATGCGATCAATCGAAATGTCGGCCCCCCGGGCGCGACCCCTCGCCGCAGGGCCGCAACCCGGGGAGAGGCCTCGCCCCCCAGGCCGATGTCGCCCCGCGCCGCGCTGCCGCTCAAGGGCCGAGAGGTGAGTTCGTGGGTCCGCCGGTTCGGGCTCGACGCCTCGTGGCTGTCAATTGAGAGCTCGGGGAGCGGCATTGCGGCATCCGACTCCGCCAGCGACTTCACCCGGGGACCGGAGTTGAATGCACTGGCCGAGGGCGATGGGTTGCGTTCCATCGACGGGGCGGCGCCGAGCAAGGCCCTCTCGACGAAGACGTCGACCAATCGCGACCAACCCTCGGGGGAGCAGTCGAAGCCGCAGCCGCGCCAGGGGCGAGCACTCGAAGGCGTCCGCACCCTGGCCGAAATCGATCCGGCGGAGCTCGAGCGCTTCGACATGTCGGAGTGGCTTCCTGCCACCGATGCGGCAGCACTGGCGTCACCACCGGCGGCTCGGCCCGGCGGCGCGGGCGGCGGCGCGGGCGGTGCTGCGGGCGGTGGTGCCAACCGCGGTCGACGAGGTCGCTCGACCAAACGACGAAAGCGGAAGCCATGAGCGACACGACCACTCGCACATCGCCCCCGACGGATCGGGCGGCAGCCCCGCGCGACCACTATGCGGTCGTGGTGATCGGCGGCGGGCACGCGGGCGTGGAGGCCGCTCGCGCCGCGGCGGCATCGCTCGCTGCGGGGCGTGGGACTGATGATCCGAAGGCCCGGGTGGCGCTTGTCACCATGGACCCGGCGCGGATCGGCACCATGTCCTGCAACCCCGCAATCGGCGGACTCGCCAAGGGCCAGATGGTCCGCGAGATCGATGCCCTCGGCGGCATCATGGGTCAAGCGACCGATGCCAGCGGCATCCTCTTCAAGATGCTGAACGCCTCGAAAGGTCCGGCGGTGCGCGGGCCCCGAGCCCAGTGCGACAAATACGCCTACGCCGCCGAGGTGCAGCGACTGCTCGCCGAGTGTGGAACCATCGACGTGATTGCCGGGACGGTCGAGGAGTTGATCGAGACACGCGACGACGGGCGACGGCGCATCCGCGGCATCGTGATCCGCGGCGGTGACGGGTGGACGCTCGACGCTGCCGCGGTCGAACACAATCTCGGCAATGTCGGTGTGGCCCGTGCGGTCTTCGGGCCTCACCCGGCTGGGCCCGGCAACGCCACTGGCCGCGAGCTGCGCCGGCTCGGCGCCGACGCCGTGATCCTGACGACTGGCACCTTCATGCGAGCCCTCATGCACACCGGCGAAGCCACCACGCCCGGTGGACGCGTCGGCGAGGGCACTGCCGTTGGAATCTCCGCGGCGCTGCGCGGCCTCGGATTCGAGCTGGGTCGACTCAAGACCGGAACGCCACCGCGGCTGCGGCGACAGTCGCTCGAGTGGGAGGCGCTCGAGCCGCAGTTCGGCGATTCGCCGCCGGTGCCGTTCTCGAGCGCGACGCTGCTCGGCTCGTCGGCGTTTCCGCGGCTGCCGCAGATCGACTGCCGCCTCACCCAGACCACCGCGGCAATTCACGACGCGATCCGCGCCAACATCCATCGGGCCCCGATGTACAGCGGCCAGATCGATGCCGAGTGCGGTCCGCGCTACTGCCCCTCGATCGAGGACAAGGTGGTGCGCTTCGCCGATCGCACCGAACACCACGTCTTTCTCGAGCCCGAGTCGTTGCACACCGACGAGATCTACTGCAACGGAATCTCGACCTCGCTGCCGGGGGACGTGCAGGATGCGATCGTCCGGGGCATGAACGGCTGCGCCCGGGCCGAGATCCTCCGCTACGGCTACGCGGTCGAGTACGACATGGTCTGGCCGCACCAGATCGACGCGACCTGCGAGACGAAGTCGATTGGCGGGCTTTTCCTCGCCGGGCAGATCAACGGCACCAGCGGCTACGAGGAAGCGGCGGGGCAGGGACTGGTGGCGGGCCTCAACGCCGCCCAATCGGTGCTGGGTCGCGAGATGGTCCGCCTCGGTCGCGACATCGCCTATCTCGGGGTGATGATGGACGACCTGGTCACCAAGACCCCGCGCGAGCCGTACCGGATGTTCACGAGTCGCGCCGAGCATCGCCTGCTTCTCCGCGCCGACAACGCCGACGGACGGCTGACACCGCTGGGGCGGAGCCTCGGACTCATCGACGACGAGCGCTGGAAGCGCTTCGAAGCGGAGCAGGAGGCCCACCAGGCTCTGCACGAAGCGGTGGGCGCAATGCGTATCGGTGGCAAGTCCGTCTCGGAGCTGATCCGTCGTCCGGAGACGACTCCCTCCGAGGTCCGCGGCTGGTTGGGCATGGAACCGCCGGGCGATCAAGAACGATCTCGCGCCGCGACACGCGCCGCGAGTGCCGGCCGATCGGCGTCGAATGCGCTGATCGAGCGGGTCATGAACGATGTGCGTTACGAGGGCTACCTCGGACGGGCCAACGCCGAGATCCGCAGACACGCCGAATCCGAGCGCATGCGCCTTCCGGAGTGGCTCGATCCCACCACCATCACCGGGCTGCGCCGCGAAGCAGTCGATGTGCTTGGCCGCTTTCGACCGGCGACCCTGGGGCAGGCCGGACGGCTCGCGGGAATCAACCCCGCGGACATCACCCTGATTGCGGTGGCGATCCGCCGCGGGCCGCGAAGCCCGGAGCCTCGACCGATTTCACCCGAGGGATCATGACTGGTTGAATGGACTGGTTGAATGGACTGGTTGGATGGACTGGTTGGATGGACTGGTTGAATTGACTGATTGAACGGGCTGGGTGCCTGCATGACCTCGGGCCCTCGCGGCCTCACGAGCGCGGGCGCTCGGGCAGGCGATGCCGCAGGACCACCGTCGAAGGCATCGGCGGGTACGAGAGCACCAGTCGCCGGGCGACGAAGTCGAGCGGATCCCAACGGGCCCGCTGGAAGGTCCGAGCGATGATCTCGTCGTAGCTGGGAATCAGCGGAGTGGCGACCTGCGGCGGGGTTCCGGTCACGTCCTGGAGGGTCTCGGTGATCGGGAGGCGCTGCGTGCCGCGGTCGGCCGGGTCGGGTGTGAGCGATCCCGAAGGGCGACCGAAGACGCACACCTCCGGATCGTGGGCCTCGACCAGCGAGCGATGCACGAAGAGATCGAAGAGCAGCGTTTCGATTGGCAGGGTGATCACCGAAGAGATCTCGCCGAACTGGTCCTCGGGAGTGGCGTAGCGGGAGGCGACGCCCGCCTCGAACAGGCCGAAGAAGCAGGAGATCTCGCCGGTTCGGCCGACCGGTCCGTCGCCGAGCCGATAGGTCACCGCGTTGTCGTGTTCCGACGCGACCAGAGGTGGATTGGGCGGCGAGCAGAAGGAGGGCATGAGCCACGAGCCCTCTGGAGAATCCTCGATCGGCTGGCGACCGCCGATGTCCTTGCGCAGCGAGCCATCGTCGTTGTAGCTCACGAAGCGGAAGAGCGGCCAGTCCGCCACGGCCCGCAACCGACGAAGGCCGACCAATCCCGCGACCAGTCCGAAATCAAGGCGATCCGGCAGGCTCGGACTGGGGGCGAGGAAGTGGGCGGTGAGCCGCACTCGCGCCTGCAGACCCCACACGCCACTGTTGCCACGGAACGCGAGCTTGCGCGAGATCTCAAAGTTGCGGACTCGGGTGGTGCTGTCGAGCAGCAGTTCGAAGGTGGGTCGATCGCCGGCGTGCAGCTCGACCATGCGGGCGAACTCCCGCGCCGCGTCCTCGACTCGGACGAGGATCCCGGTTGGGGCAATCGGTCGCATCGCTCGAAAGAGAATGTCGAGCCCCTCCGATCCGGGGATGAAGGGCGCCGCCTCGAGGGCATCCTCGCTCTGCAGCAGCTTGGCGATCTTCCACGTCAGATTCTTGTCGAGCGAGAAGCGCCGCGACACTTCCTGAGGGCGCGTGCCATCGGCGCCGACTGCGGCATAGAGCTCGAGGAGGGCGGTCTTGAGGGCGCTCGCCGCAGCCCGACAGTCGTTGGAGAAATCCCCGCGGCTTTCGGGGTCATGAGACGGCTGCGTGGGCTTCCCGCGCTCAGAGGCCATTCCGGAAGACCTCTTGTCGGCGACGTGCTTCGCGGTGTGAGTCATGGTGCAGAGTGGGGCGGTTGCGGTCGGCGAGGAGGCCGCGTTCCGGTGAGGACGGTCGCGTGGCTCGGGTGCCGCCGAACAGTTGGAAGTCGCTTTGAGGCGGTGGGGTCGATGTGACGAAGACGAACAACTTCAGGTCCTCCTCGGCCCCCGACAGCCCTGCGTGCAGCCCGCGCGGTCCTGAATCGGACCCACAGGTCGTGCAAGCGTAACCGCAACCCGAGGGATCGTCAGCCACCCCGCCGGGCAATCCACGACTGGATTCGGGCCTCGAGAACATCCAGCGGCAGGGCTCCGCCCCCGAGAACGACTTCGTGAAATTCGCGCACATCAAACGCGGCGCCAAGCCGTGCTTCAGCCTCGCCCCGCAGGGCGGTCAGGCGGAGCTCGCCGAGCTTGTAGCCGCAGGCCTGGCCGGGCCAGCCGATGTAGCGGTCGATCTCGGTCTGGACGTTGAGCTCGCTGAGCGCGGTGTTGTCTCTCAGGAAGGCGATGGCCTGATCGCGGGTCCAGCCGAAGGCGTGGATGCCGGTGTCGATGACCAGTCGGCAGGCCCGCCACATCTCGAAGAGCAGGCGTCCGAAGTCGTCGTAGGGATCGGCGTACATCCCGGCTTCCACCCCCAGCCGTTCCGCATAAAGCGCCCATCCCTCGACGTAGGCGTTGATCTGCATCGAGCGGCGGAACTCCGGCAGATGCTCGAGTTCCCTGGCCAACGCGATCTGCAGATGGTGTCCCGGCACCGCCTCGTGCAGCGACAGGGCGATCATCTCGTAGCGCGGGCGCATGTCGAGGCGATAGGTGTTGACGACGTACCAGCCCGGCTCGCCGCTTCGGAAGTCGCCGGGCTGGTAGTAGGCGGTGGTCTGCGTCGGGGCCATGAAGCGGGCCATCGGCTTCACCCCGTACGGCAATCGCGGGAGCACGCGGAAGTAACTCGGCAACCAGCCGTCGACGCGCTTGCAGATGTCCCGATACTCGCGGACCAGCTCCGCTTCGCTGGTGTGATAGAAGCGGGGATCGCTCCGCAGATAGGCGATGAACGCGGCGAAGAGCGCGGCATCGTCGAACGTCGCGGCCGCGGGGCGCAGTGTCAGGAAGTCGCTCTGGCGGATGGTCGCGAGCATCTCGCGGCGCAGCCTGGCCACTTCGCCAAGCCCGATCTCGTGAATCTCGCGAGCCGAGAGATCGGTGGTGGTCTGCACCTTCAGGCAGTGGTCGTAGAACGCGGCGCCCTCGGGAAGGGCGCTGGCCGCAATCGACTCGCGGCAGGCGGGGACGTACTCGGCGCGGAGAAAGCGCCCGAATGCCTCGAGCCCGGCGCGCACCTTGGGAATCGACTCGCGGTGGAAGCGGCTGGTGATGAGCTCGCGATCCGCGGCGCTCACCGACGCGGGCATCCGCTCGAGCGGGCGCTCGAGTCCTCCCAGTCCACCTTCGAGAAGAAGATCGACGCCTCCGGGAATGTCCTCGATCGTGACTCTCGGCGGCGTGCGTCCTTCCGCGACGCCGAGCCGCAGCAGTTCGATGTACTGGGCAATCATCGTCGGCACCTGCTCGAGCCGCGTGAGATAGTCGAGATACGCCTCGCGGTCGTCGAAGCGAACGCCCTCGGCGAGCTGACTGATTGCAGTGTGCGGTCCCCACGGACCCTCGAAGGGCATCAGGAAGGCGCGGAAGCGCTCCCCGTCGCGACCCTCCTCCATCACGCGGATGAAGAGACGGAGCGAGTCCAGCTCGTCGCCCTCCAGTTCCTCCCCATTCAGCCCGGCGACATCGATCGCTCGTGCCCGCTCCAGAAATCGGGCGCCATCAAGGCGACGCCTCTCGTACGCGGCGAGACTGTGATCGGTCAGTCGAGCCGCGAAGCGATCGTCGCCGCGCTCGAGCGCACGCTGCGGATACTCGCGTCGCTGCCATTCTTCATGGTCGGCCAGAAGAGTCGCCAGGAGTGCGGCGGCATCCGTTGCGGACCGCACCTTTGCGGCCGGTGGGGGCTGGATCATCTGGAGCGTGGGGTGAATTGGGATTTCTGCCCGAGGGTCTGTCGGGGTGACGAACTGGCCGGCACCGAGAGCGCAGGCCATCGTCAGCACGGAGATCGAAGTCATGGTCGAGTTGGGCGAAGGCCAGAGGGTTTCGCAGTGACTGCGGAGCATGCGACGGTAGCATGCCGTCGATTCGTCACGCCCGACTCCGAGTATCGAGCGAGTCGCGAGCATCGCCCCGACCAGCCACCATGAAGACCCTCGAGAACGACGCGATCCCTCGGACCAAGCCCACGCGTCGGGCGAGTTCGGGCGACGCCGTCGTGCACCCGGGTCGGCCGCCGCGCGAGGCTCACTACCAGCAGTTGCAGCGGCTGTACGCCTGGTATGCGCCGAGGTACGACCGGCTCTTTGCCGGCTACAGCGAAACCACCCTGGCTCGGGCCCTGGCGGGGTTCGACGACGTTCCCCCCGGTCGGCTTCTGGACGTCGCCTGCGGGACCGGTCTGTTCGCGGCGAAGGTGCGCGAGCGCTGGCCGATGACGCCGGTGGTCGGGGTGGATCTGAGTCCGGAGATGCTGGAGCGCGCCGCCGAGCGATTGCCCCGCGCCGAGGTCTCGGAGCGCGAGCCTTCGACGGCGTGGCTGGTGGGCAGCGCCGAGAGTCTTCCGCTTGCCGATGGTGCCGTCGACACGCTGGTCTGCACCAACGCATTCCACCTGGTGCAGGAGCCGATTGTGGCGCTGGCCGAGTTTCGCCGCGTGCTGCGGGCGGGCGGTCGACTGGTGCTGGTGGATTGGTGCCGCGACTACTGGTCGATGCAACTGCTGCTTGCGGTGCTCAGCATCGTGCGACGACAGCGGCGACGCACCTGGGGGCGCGACGAACTCGCCGCCGCAGTCGCCGCCGCCGGATTTCGAATCGGTCGCGCCGAGCGGTTCCGCTTCGCGCCGATCTGGGGCTTGACCTCGATCGTGGCCTTCGCCGAGAGCGCTGCGAGCGCGACGACTCCCAAGGACCGTCCCCGCGCGGAGTCGCGGCGCCGCGGCGGCAGGCCGTGATCGACCCCTTCGGTGCGCTCGGGTTCCCGAAGCGATTCGACCTTGATCCGACCGCGGTGCGCACCGCACACCTCAGGCGGACGGCGGTCGCGCATCCCGATCGGCTGGCCGAGCCACTGGCCCGAGCCGAAGCCGAGCGTGTGCTGGCCGAGTTGAACGAGGCCCGCGATCTCCTCCTCGACGACGAGCGCCGCGCGAATGCACTTCTCGCAGCACTCGGCGGCGCGCCTCCGGAGGCCGACCGCTCGCTCCCCGACGGTTTCCTCATCGAAGTGCTGGAGATTCGCGAGTGGATGGAGGACGCCCTCGGGAGCCGCGACCCCGCGCGGCGCACCGAAGTCGAAGCCTGGGCCGACACTCGTCGCCGCGACTATCGAGCCCAGGTTGCCGCGTGCTTCGAGCGATTGATCGCGGCCGGCGACACCGTCGACGCAGCTTCCCACGCCACCGACATTCGCACCCTCCTCAACGCCTGGCGCTACATCGAGCGGATGATCGAGCAGTTGGCGTGAGCTGGTCGGCACCGCTCGCGAAGGCCGCGGCACCCGCGCCTCCGTCACTCCTGCGGTCGTTCGCCCGTGGCCCTGTAGAACGCTCGCCGCCTGGCGTACTCCTCGGGCGACACCGGAAGATCCGGAGTCTCGCCGGCTGCCCACGAGTCGTGGAGCCTGGTCAGGAACGGGACGCACCAGCGACAACCGGTCCCCGCGCTCAGGCACTCCGAGAGCTGCGAGGGCACCGTCGGCTGGGTGCGATTCATGAAGTGCACGATCTTCCGCAAGCTCACGCGGAAGCAGAGGCAGACATGATCGTCAGGATCCATCGCGCACGGTGCCCTTCGGGCAGGTCAGGGCGTTCCAGTGGGTGTCGGAGGCTCGGCCATCGGAACCCGCGCCAGGCTGGTGGCCTGCACCCCGAACCCGAACTCGGAGAAGGCCCCGATGAAGGGCGGAGAGTCGAAGGCCCCGATCGTTTCGCGTCGATGGTTCAGGAGCAGCTTCGGCGTGAGCGTTCCGCGCAGCATGAACTCCTCGCCTTCGGCGATCTTCCTGTTCATCTCGAGCCGGCGGAGCAGGGCGCTGGACATGACCAACTCGAACGGGGGGCCCAGCTCGATGCCGTTGCCCGGGTCGATGGCGGTTCCGCGAAGGAGCGCCTCGCGATCGCCGATTGAGATGATTCGATCGAGTCGGATCTGCCATTCAATCGGCGCCCGATATCGGCGATTGGTCTGGGCGACCCACTTCTCGAGGGCCTTGAAGTAGAGCGTGCGCTGCTTTGCGGTGGACCAGCCGCCGACCTCGCCGAGCGCCTCCACATAGTCGGCGCGGAGCGCCGCCAGAAGGGTGCGCGGGCTGGCGGTTGGGAACGACTCGTCGATGGTGACCTCCGGCGGCGCGGGCGGCGCGACTGCCCCGGTACCGATGGCAATCGACCCGCCTGCGGCGAGTCGGGCCTCGAGATCACTCACCATCCGTTCGAGCTCGGCGATGCGGGCGCGGGCCGCGGCGAGTTCGAGCGTGAGATCATTGACCTGCGTCCGAAGTGCCTGGGTCTCCCCCCGGGCTTCGGACTCGCTCTGCGGCATGGCAGGCATGGCCGGCATGGCAGGCATGGCCGCCATCACCGGCATGACCGGCATGACCGGCATGACCGGCCCAAAGAGCGCGGCCACCAAGCCGAGAACACGGATGAGCGAGAAGAGCGGACGGGATTCAGGCATGTCTGATCCTTGGAGAGGGCAACGAGTTCTATGCTACCTGCGTTGTCCACTCCGGCTGCCTCCGTGCCCCAGCCCATGCGGCGGTACACGCCCCGGTCCGATGTCCGGTCAGTGCTCCGGCCTGCCTCGCAGGTCGGGTACGACCGCTGCGGTTCCCAAGGGAGCGAACTCATGCAGAAGATCCATCACCTTCTTGGTCTCGCGCGTCGGCGGCTGGCCATCAACGACTTCCTCCGCGGCGCTCATGTCGCTGCGATTGCGATGGCTGCGATTGCCCTCCTCCTGGCCCTCGCAACCCGCCTGATTCCCGAGTTCACGGTCTCCTGGACCTGGGTCGCTCCGGCCCTCGTCGTTGCCGCTGCGCTCGGCGGTGTGGTTGCCGTGCGACTCGCCCGCCGCGATGAGCTCGAGACCGCAATCGATGTCGACGGCCGACTGGCCCTCGACGAGCGCCTCTCGACGGCGCTGTGCTGCGCCGGTCGACAGGATGGATTCGCCCTCGCGGCCGTGGACGACGGCGTGCGTGCGGCGGCCGACCCCGAGCTGCCCCGCCGACTTCGTCGGCGCTTTCCCCTCGCCGCCCCGGCGACGTGGTGGATCGCCCCGGCGCTTGGTCTGCTGGCCGGTGGGTCGCTCTTTCTCCCCGAGAGTACGCTCTTCGCCCGCGAGGCCCCGACCGAAGAGGTCGAGTCGGCCAGGCAGATGGCCATCGATTCGATGAGGGCCATCGCTGAACAGATCGAGGAGGATCCGCTTCTGTCCAAGGAACTCGCGGATGTGCTGGCGGAGCTCAAGGAGATGAAGCTCGACGGCGAGACCCTGCGCACGGCCGAGGACTTCAAGCGAGCCGCGATTCGCAAGGCCACCGAAGTCAATCAGAGGCTTCAGGAACTCACCCAAGGCGAAGTGGCCCTGCAGGAGAAGGCCCTGCGCGATTCGCTCAGCGGACTCGAGACGCCCGAGGACGGTCCCGCGAAGGAACTCGCCGAAGCGATGAAGTCGGGTGACTTCGCGCGGGCCAACGAAGCACTGAAGGACCTCCTCGAGAAGATCGAGAGCGGCCAGCTTTCGGCTGAGGCCAAGGCCCAGCTCGCCGAGCAGATGGAGGCTCTCGGCACGCAGCTCGAGGCTCTGGCCAAGGACCAGGAAGCCCTCAAGGATGCGCTGAAGGCTGCGGGGCTTGATCCGCAGCTCGCCAACAACCCGGAGGCGATGCAGCAGGCGATTGAGCAGAGTCAGAATCTGAACGAACAGCAGAAGCAGCAGCTTCAGCAGATGGCCCAGGCGCAGCAGAAGGCCGCCCAGCAGGCGCAGCAGATGGGCAAGGCCGCCCAGCAGATGGCCCAGTCCATGCAGGGCGGACAGCAGGGTGGACAGCAGGGTGGCCAGCAGCAGGGTGGCCAGCAGGGTCAGCAGGGCCAACCCGGTCAGCAGGGCCAGCAAGGATCACAGGCTGCGGCGCAGGCCCTTTCGCAGATGCTCTCCGATTCCGAAGCGGCGCAGCAGATGCTCCAGCAGGCCCAGGCCAGCATGGGCCAGTGTCAGGGACAGGCGCAGTCGATGGGCGAGGGCATGAGCAAGAGCGACATGTGGTCGAAGCTCGGCCAGTGCACGGGCGGACAGTCCGGTGCCGGAAACGGACCGGGCATGGGAAACCGCGGCGTCGGCGCTGGCGGAAACGCCCCGATTGCCAAGACCCCGACCGGTCGCAAGGCCCAGCGCGACAAGGTGCAGGTGGCCGGAGGCGACATCATCGCCCGGCAGCTCGTCAAGGGTCAGCAGGTGGTGGGCGAGTCCCGCGCCAAGCTCGAGAAGCTCGTTGCCCAGGGCGTTGGCGAGGGCGATGACGCAATCGCCGAAGAGCGCGTTCCGCCGGCCTTGGTTCCAGTGCAGAAGCGCTACTTCAGTCGAGCGAAGAAGCAGTACGAGGATGCTCTGGCACGGCCCGCTGCTCCCGCTGCGAACGGCGCCGCTGCGCCCTCTGGCGGAGCGACTGGCAAGTGACGCCAGGCCACCGCGCGGGGGTCCGCGCCAGCACGCCGGCATGGCCGGCATGTCTGGCAGGTCTGGCAGGTCTGGCAGGTCTGGCAGGTCTGGCAGGTCTGGCAGGTCCGGCAGGTCTGGCATGGCTTGCGCTGTGTCTCAACCTCCTCGCCACAGCCGGATGCGATCAGCGACCCTCGGTCGTGGTCTACGTCTCCGCTGACGAGCAGGTCGCTCGACCGATCCTCGCGGAGTTCGAACGGGCCCACGGCATCCGCGTGGTTGCGAAGTTCGACACCGAGGCGACCAAGACCACCGGACTCGCAGCGACGCTTCGCGCCGAGCGAAGCCGCCCGCGCGCCGATGTCTTCTGGTCGTCGGAAGTCTTCATGACCGTGCAGCTCGCCGACGAGGGCGTGCTGGCCGAGCATCGCTCGCCGGAGACCGACGAGTGGCCCGCGGCGTTTCGTGACCCCACGTTCCGCTGGTTCGGCTTTGCGGCGCGGGCTCGGGTTCTCGTGTATGCCCCCGACCGCGTGGCCCAGGATGAAGTTCCCGCCGCGCTCACTGATCTCACCCGCTCATGGTGGAAGGGAAGGCTGGTGATGGCCGACCCGCGCTTCGGCACCACTCGCGGACACTTCGGGGCGATGCGGGCCTTCTGGAACAGCGAGTTCATGCCGGGCTATTACGAAGCGTTTCTCGAAGGGCTCGCGGAGAACGACGTTCGATCGCTCACCACCGGCAACGCGGGCGTGGTCGACGCGGTCGTCTCGGGCGAAGCCGACGCGGGCTTGACCGACACCGACGACGTCTGGGTGGCGATGGCCAGAGGTGCAAAGCTCGGGATCGTCTATCTGCGTTTCGACCCGGATGCCCACGAGCGCCGCGCCGGCACGCTTCTGATTCCGAACACCGTCGCCCGGGTCGCCGACGGTTCGAACGCGGAGACCGCGGCGAAGCTGATCGCGTTCCTGCTTTCGCCGCGGGTCGAACAGCTCCTGCTCGAGAGCGATTCGCACAACATTCCGCTGCGGCCCGAACTTCAGCCGGAGAGCTCGCGAGAACTCATCGAGAAGTACCGCGTCGATGACCCGCTTTGGATCGACTACGCGAGAGTCGCCGAGCAGATGGACCGGGCCGTCGAGCAGGCCGGCGAAGCGCTGCGGCGGCCGTAGGCATCCGAAGGCGGGGCACGCAACGCCGTGAACGAATCACGCCCGCAGCGCCGCCGAGCCCCAGCTCGGCGTACGGCGACGCGGGTCGCCGTGAAGAGCGGCGATTCGCCCACGTGAGCGAAGACCGAAGTGAAACGGATCTTTATGGACGAGGTCCTTCCCGTCGTGCGCAGGAAGGACGTGACCTCCGTGCTCCATACCTCCTGCAACGCGGCGTGACGAAAGTCTGGCGAGCATGGTCGACGTGCACGGATGTTGCGGCAACCAGCGTCTCGCCGAGCCCCAGCTCGGCGAGTTCCAGGCTCGGGGCCGCTGCGGCCGTGATTCGTTCACGGCGTTGCGCGGCACGCCGCTACGCAGTCATCAGGTCAGCCGCCGCTCTGAACGCCACCCGAACCCCAGTGCGCGGATGCGTGAACTCCAGCAGCTCCGCGTGCAGCATGAGCCGCGGTGCGGCCGCGACCAGTTCGGGCGGGGCGTAGATTGCGTCGCCGAGGATCGGATGTCCGATCGTCGCCAGGTGCAGCCGCAACTGGTGCGACCGACCGGTCTCCGGAAGGAGCGCAACCGTGGTCCGATCAACGCCGCGCTCGAGGACGCGCCAGCGAGTGCGTGAGGGCTTGCCCTGCTCCCAGTCGACGAGATGGCGGCTCTTCCGCTCCATGTCCTTGCGGATTGGGATGTCGATCAGTCCCTCGTCTTCGGCCATCCGTCCACCCACCACGGCGACATAGCGCTTGCCGACCTCGCGGGCTTCGAACTGCTTCGAGAGCGCCCGGTGGCTGTCGGCATCGAGGGCGAGCACCAGCACTCCGGAGGTGTGCTGGTCGAGCCGGTGGACGATTCGCGCCGTCGGGAATCGCTGGTTCACCCGAGCGATCAGGCAATCGGCGTTCTGCGGGCCGATGCCCGGCACCGTGAGGAGACCACTGGACTTCTCCACGACCATGAAGAGGTCGTCGGCGGCGAGCAGTCGCCAGCCGTCCGTCTCGAGCGCGTGCTCTCTATCCTGCGGCGTCACATGATGAGCCTACTTCACACGACCCTCCTCGTTCTACCGCTCGGTCTTCCGCTCGGTCTTCCGCTCGGTGTTCCACTCGGTGTTCTGGGCTCGCACGGCCTGGCAGTGTCGCAGTCGACATCGGCCCCGACCAGCGACTCTCCCGTGGTGGCGACCAGCGCCTCCGGGGCCCGCCCCGCCGGCACGCCGACACGGCCGCGCGATCCGTCCGCCGGCACCCGCGAGGACGCACCGCACCGTGGCAGCGCCACTGCGGCGGAATCTCGACCGGCCCCAATCGACTGGCGTGCCGCAGAAGAGAACCTGCTCTCGAATCAGCTTCAGCTCACCTTCCCCGATCGCTACATCAAGGCGGGCGAGTCCTACTTCTCGCCGGATGGAACCAAGGTCGTCTTCCAGGCGGTCGAAGTGGCCCCGGGCGAAACGGTGCCCGAGGACTTCTACGCGATGTTCGTCGCCGACGTGGTCCGCGACGCCAACGGGCGGATCACAGGGTTGTCCAACGATCGTCGCTTGAGTCCGAAGGGCTCCGCAAACACCTGCGGCTGGTTCCATCCGACCGATCCCAATCTGGTGATCTTCGGCTCGACCGTGAGCTCGCCCACCGAGGCCACGCCGCCGGGATTCCAGCGCGGCACGGGGCGCTATCGCTGGATGTTCCCCCCCGAGATGCGGATCGTGCAGGTCGATCTGCGCACGGCCGACGCTTCGCCGGAGTCGCTCAAGACGATCGTCGCGCATGTCGGCGCGTACATGGCCGAGTGCTCGCTCAGCCCCGACGGACGCTTTCTCCTCTACTGCTCGCTCGAGAGCAACCAGGGCGACCTCTTCGTTCACGATCTGATCAAGGGCGTGACCACGCCCTTGGTCACCGCGCCGGGCTACGACGGCGGTCCGTTCTTCTCGCCCGACGGTCGGCGCATCTGCTGGCGCAGCGACCGCAACGGAGACAATCTGCTTCAGCTCTTCGTCGCCGATCTGCGCTTCGCGCCGGACGCGGACGGTGGAATCCTCGGCATCGCTCGCGAGCATCAGCTCACCAGCAATCCGCACGTCAACTGGTGCCCGTTCTGGCATCCCGATGGTCGCTCGCTCGTCTACGGAACGAGTGAAGTGAGTCACCGCAACTACGAGGTCTTCCTCCTCGACGCCGACCCCGGCTCGATCGCCCCCAACACTCCGGCGAGCCCCGGACCGATGCGCTACGGCACCGGAGCGCGGCGAATCACCCACGCCGACGGCGCCGATGTGCTGCCGGCCTTCACCAGCGATGGCAGGACCATGATGTGGACCAGCCAGCGCGGCGAGGGCGGCACCAGCCAGCTCTGGGTTGCGGATGTCGAGTGGACCCGCCCGGCGCCACCGCGGGCGGAATCGGCGCCGCGGTGAGTGGAGATCGGGCGACCGCTTCGGTACAGCCCTGACCCCGCTCGACATCACGCCCGCGGTCGCTCGTCGACTCACTCATTCCGGGGCCGCGGCGGCGAGCAGCTTCAACATGGTGCGGCTGTTCGAGCAGATGCGCGGCGGCAGGAGTGGACGATGACCGCCGCGACGAAGCCGAGTTTTGGGACGTTCGGCCTTTGTGTCGACCGGATCGACCTGAACGGGGCGACATGGTCTATCCCCGGCACCCGGGTTTCGCTAGTCTCGACCCGAATCATGACGCACGTCCACGCCATCACTGTCGCCCTCGCCCTCGCGCTGGCGCTTCTCTCCAGCACCGCCCGCGCCGACCAGTTTGCAATCGGTCTCGAGCAGGTGGTCTCGAACGGCGTGCCTGGTCCCGGCGCCGGCTTCATCGAGGTTGCCGGCGGCAGCGATACCTACACGCTCGAGATCACCCGCCCGCTCGCAATCTTCGCCCAGGAACTGCAAGGCTCGTGTGCGTTTCACTGGTCCATGACCGATCCCCGCGGTGCGACGGTCTTCTTCGACTTCGCGATATGCGTCGCTTCGCCCGGCCCGCGCGAGCTCCTGATCCCCGGGACCTACACCGTGACCGTGGTCGGGACCGGGGCGTCGGTCGGGGCCTACTCGTTCATCCTCTGGCAGCTCGAGGAACCGCAGGAGTTCGCCATTGAACTGGAGCAGACGATCTCCAACGGCGTGCCCGCGGCTGGAGCCGGTCGACTCGAAGAGCCCGGCTCAATTGACATCTACACCCTCGAGGTCGAAGCCGGGGCGGCGATCTACGTTGATGAGATCGCCGGGAACTGCGCGCTCAAGTGGACGGCGTTCAGTCCCTCCGGAGCGGTGCTCTTCGTCGACGGCGCCTTCTGCACCGGCGATCCCGCTGCACGGATTCTCGACGAGACCGGGGAGTGGTCGTTCGTGGTGAGTGCCCCGAGCGGCACCACCGGCACCTATTCCTTCCGGCTCTGGTCACTCGAGGCTCCCCAGTCGTTCGCACTCGCGCTCGGCGAGACGGTCGCGTCGGGATCTCCGGCGCTCGGCGCCGGCGTGCTGGAGGAGCCGGGAGCAATCGACGAGTACACGATTGCGCTGTCGGCCGGGCAGCTTGTCTACTTCGACGAGCTGTCAGGCGGGTGCGGAATCACATGGCGTCTGATCGATCCCAACGGCGCCACCATCTTCATCGATGGCGCGATCTGCGTGAGCGATCCCGGCGAGATCTCAATCGCCACGAGCGGCATTCATCAACTCGTCGTCCAGGGATCCAATGGAGCATTCGGGGCCTACAGCTTCAGGACGCTGCTGGTGAACCCACCGCAGGTGTTCGAGATCGGCGTGGACGAAATCGTCTCGGAAGGGATGCCGGCCGCCGGCGCGGGCTCGATCGAGATGAGCGGGTCGGTCGATGTCTACCTCCTGATGCTCGATGAGGATGCCGACGTGTGCGTGGTCGAGCTGAGCAGTTCGTCCTGTTCGCTGCAATGGAGCGCTTCCACGCCCGAGGGAGCCACGCTCTTTGAGGATCCCGCCAACTGCGTGGGGAACCCCGGTCGATTCACCCATCTCGCCGCCGGCCTCTACACCATCAGCGTCTCCGGCTCGAACGGCGCGACCGGTATCTACTCCTTCGTCGTGGAGCCCGGCCGACAGGCCGATCTGGACGGCGACTGCGAGATCTCCGGCGGTGATCTCGGCCTCCTCCTCGCGGCCTGGGGACCCTGCCCGGAAAAGGGTGCCTGCGATGCCGATCTCGATGGCGACGGTGTCGTCGGCGGCGCCGATCTCGGCATGCTGCTCGGCATGTGGGGCGAGTAGCGGGAGGAGGCGTCGTGTGCGGATTGGGGCCTGCGACTCCTGCGTGGCCTGTCCCGAGGACCTGACTGGAGAGTGCGTGGTGGACGGGGCCGACCTCGGAGTCGTCCTCGCAGCCTGGAGCGAGTAGCAGGAGCGTGCTCCCGCTCGCGTGACTCGCGAACGGACCGCCCCCCGCGCAGAACCTGTCAAAGGGTCTGTGTGCAAAATATCGCACCCCGCGCCCGCGCCGTCCGTGCAACCCACTGCTCATTCCTGATCCCTCTTCCCTCTTCCCTCTTCCGTCCCCCCGCGCACCACCCCCGCGCCCGCGGCGTCCGTGCAACCCTCCCCCTCTCTACCATCGCCCCGTGATTGCTCGGCGGTATCTCATCCCCTTTCGAACGCTGCTCCTGCCGCACATCTTCACCGACACCCTGGTGATCGGTGGGGGAGTGGCGGGGCTGAGCGCCGCCATCGAAGCCGCGGCGCACGGGAACGTGATTCTGCTCGGCAAGGATGTCGCCGATCTTTCCAACACCGCGTGGGCCCAAGGGGGGATCGCGGCGGCGCTGGCCGCCGACGACTCGCCCGATGCGCATGCCGACGACACCTTCATCGCCGGCGCCGGACTGTGCGAGCCGGCGGCGGTGCGCACGCTGGTCGAGGAGGGTCCCGAGGCGATCCAGTGGATCGGCGAGCTGGGCATGCGTTTCGACCGCGACGGTGCCGGTGGATTGATCCTCGGCCGCGAAGGGGGCCACCATCGGGCCCGCATCGCCCACACCGACGGCGACGCCACCGGGCGCGAACTGATGCGCTGCCTGCGGGCTGCCGCGGCGGCACGCGAACAGATCCGCATCTTCGATCGCTGCTTCTCACTTGACCTCCTGACGCCCTCGGCCGACAACGGTCGCGGCGAGGCTCGCGTGCTCGGCGCAATCACCTGGCATCCCAAGCATGGTCTTCAGATCGTCTGGGCCCGATCGACCATCCTCGCCAGCGGCGGCGCCGGGCAGGTGTACCGCGAGACGACCAATCCCAAGGTGGCCACGGGAGACGGTCTGGCGATGGCGTGGCGAGCGGGCGCCGAGATCGCCGATCTGGAGTTCATGCAGTTCCACCCGACCACGCTGTACGTCGCCGGCGCGGCTCGATCGCTGATCTCCGAGGCGGTCCGCGGCGAAGGAGCGTTCCTCGTCGATCGCGAGGGAGCCCGTTTCATGGCCGCGTATCACCCGATGGGTGAACTGGCCCCGCGCGATGTGGTCAGCCGAGCCATCACCGACCACCTGGCCCGCACCCGTCAGGCCAATGTCTTCCTCGATGCGCGACACTTCGGCGCGGGGACCTTTGGATCGCGTTTTCCAGGGCTGATGAAGATGCTCGCGGCGTTCGACCTCGACCCCGAGACCGATCTCATTCCCGTCTATCCCGCGGCCCATTACACCGTCGGCGGCGTCTGGAGCGACCTCGAGGGCCGCACCTCGCTCCGCGGCCTCTTCGCTTGCGGCGAGGCCGCCTGCAACGGTCTTCACGGGGCCAACCGCCTCGCCAGCAACAGCCTGCTCGAGGGACTGGTGTACGGACGGCGCGCCGGCCGAGCCTCGGCCATGGAGACCAACGGCGGGGGCGGTCCGGTGCAGATCATCAGCGACATCCGGCTGTCGGAACTCGGCGAGCTCGACCTGAGCGACGTCCGCTCCAGTCTGCGAAGCGCCATGTGGCGCAACGTCGGCATCGAGCGCAGCGGCACCAAGCTGACCGACGTCGTCGACATGTTCGAGTTCTGGCAGCGCTACACCCTCGACAAGATCTTCGACGACCCGCAGGGGTGGGAGACGCAGAACCTGCTGACCGTCGGGTCGCTGATGACCCGCTCCGCGGCGTGGCGCTGCGAAAGCCGCGGAACGCACTTCCGTCTCGATCATCCGGGTGAACGCGACGAGTTCCACGGTCACTCCATCTGGCACCGCGATGAGGATGGACCGCGCCTGCGGGCGATTGCGCCCTACCTCAGCGCCTCGGTTGGGACATCCGATCTGGTCGTGGAGCGGGTGAAGACGTGAGCGGCGGGAGGGGACGAAGCCTGATCCGAGTGCTGGTCCAGCACCTGATTGGCGGCGCCCTGGCCGCGGTCATGGTCAGCGTGGTCGGTTCGGGCTGCGAGCGCTACCGCATCGAGCGGCACACCCGTCCATCCTTCTATCACAGTGCGTCGTCCGAGCCGCTCCCGGATCGGCTGGAGATGCCCGATGGAACGATCATCGAGTATCGCGACGCCGTGCCGCAGAAGCCCACCAGCACCAACGAGGACGGCGAACTGCTCCAGATCCGCGAGGAACTGGAGGACGGATCGGTCGTGCTCAGATGCATCGTCCCCGAGCACGTGATCGCCAACGCGATGACCTGCATCCGCAACAGCGAGTACGAGCTGATGTGGAACCAGCTCCTCTCGAAGCGCACCCGACTTGCGTACGCGTCGCGCGAAGAGGGGTTGGCCGAGTTCGCGGAGTTCATGGATCTGGAGCGCGCCCCGATCATGGAGACGCTCAATCGAATGAGCTTCGGCTTCCTCGGGCAGGATGTGATCCTCGAGTCCGCCGGGCAGGGCATGATGCAGGTGCGGTTCAGTCCCCGACTGGCCAGCCAGTTCAAGTACAAGTACGTCGAGATGGTGATGGAAGATGGGTTGATGCGACTGCTGGTGATTCGGTAGCGACGGGGAATCCACCGACTTCAGTTGCCGCCGGGAATAGGGGTCGACCCGAGCGAGCCGATCAGTAGCATGGGGTCATCCGCCCTTTGGAGGAGCGGCGCCGAGTTGGCGCGGCGGGGGCGGATGCAACGCATGGTGGAGCACACGATGATCACTCTTCGATACGGACTCGCTGCGGCGAGCCTCGTCATGTCCTCGGCGATCGCCGATGTCTCGTCGGTTCTGGTGAAGGAAGGCGACTTCGTCCCCAGGACGATCGAGACGATCGACGTTCTCAACGATCCGACCATCGATGGCAAGGGACGAGTCGGATTCACGGGATCGGTCACGAGCGGCGATCGCTTCGTCTGGTGGAACGACGGGGCCATCTGGTACAACAGCGCCGCGCTTCCCGTGATCCTGACCGGGGCGGAGAGCACCTGCGGGGTTTCCGACGAGGGTGGCTGGATCTACAGCCCCGCCGAGGGCGGTCTCGATGCCGTCTGGAGCAACGGCGTGTCGCTTCAGAAGGACACCGATCCGGCCGTCGATTTCCGCGGTCAGTTCATCACCTTCTGCAGCCGACCACAGATGAGCGCCAACGGCGTGCGCACCTGGATCGCCGGCGTGGGTCCGACGCAGGGCGGCGGTACGAACTTCCGGGCCCTGATGGTCGAGGGCTCGTCGATTCTGACGGCGGGTGACGTCTTCGACGGCCTCGCCATCGCCAGCGGAAGCGGCCTGGGCTTCGCCTATGACTTCTCGCCCAATGGCGCCAACTTCATCATCAAGGCGGTGGTGAACGCGGCCGCGACCGAGAATGACGTGATGATCGTCGGCGACTCGCTGGTGGCGCGAGAGGGACAGCCGACCGGATTCGGCGACAACTGGGCGCTCTTCGATGATGTCGGGATCAACGACAGCGGCCAGTACGCCTTCTCGGGCGACACCAACGGCCCGGTGGCCACCGACGGATTCATCGTCCGCAACAACGCCGTCGTGGCTCGCGAGGGCACGGCCATCGCCGGACTGACACCGACGGGAAATCCGCGGGCCGTCTCGATTGCCAACAACGGCCGGATCGGTGCGATCTGGGCCACCAACGCGGGCGAGGCGCTGTTCCTGTTCACTCAGAACGGGACCGACGGCTACGACGCGGAGGTCCTGCTCAAGGTGGGCGACCTCGTCGACACCGACAATGACGGCATCGGCGACGCGGCGGTGCTCGACTTCAATGCGGCAACTGTCGTCGGTCCCGGGCTCCGGTTGGCGGAGCGGTGTGCGTCGTTTGTGAACGTGGATCTCGCTCTTCCGACGGCCGAACGTGAGGCCATCGTGCGGGTTCCGATGCCCGAGTTCGGACTGCTTGCCGATCTCACCGGCGATGGCATCGTGGATGGCGCCGATCTGGGCGAGTTGCTGGCGGGCTGGGGTGAAGCGGGGCCGAGCGACCTGAACTGCGACGGCACCACCGATGGCGCCGATCTCGGCGTTCTTCTGGCGAACTGGAGCCGCTGAGCCGCACGATCCTCGGTTGGCGAGGTGATCATGTCAGCGAAGATGGCCGGATCGGGGCGTGAAGGCGCGCCCCGGTCCGGCCACTTCAATATCCTGCCGACATGTCCGCCGTTGAACGCCGGCTGCTCGAAGCACGCCGCGACCTGATCGAAGTCTCGAACCGCACGCGCCTCCTGAACACCCGGTTCGAGCGTTCCGGCGTGCACATCGTCGGCGAGCGCAGCGACGAGGTGTACCGCCTGCTGGTCGACGAGGGTCGATCGATGACAATCGCTCCCGGCGACGGAGCCGCGTCGGGCGAGGCCGATCCGCCGCCGCCCGCGGCCGATGAGGCGCCTCTCTCGACGCCAGCAGGCGCACAGCCTGTTGCGGAGCCTGTTGCGGAGCGCGCCACGGAGCCCGCCGCCGAGCCCCCCGCGGAGCCCGTCACCGCGGGTCCCGACGACCCCACCGCCAACCCATCGGTCGAGCCGCTCCCGCATCAGCTCGACGGTCATCTCCAGAGCGATCTCGATGGCCCATCGCTCGAGCGCCGACTGCTCCGCATGCAGTACGAGGCCCGTTCGCAGCAGGAGGAGCAGGGCGTCAACATCCTTCATCTGGCCTTGGGATTCCTCGAGTGGTACGAGTCGCCGAGCCAGACCTCGCCTCGCTACGCGCCGCTGCTGCTCGTGCCTGTCACCCTCGAGCGTTCGCGAGCCGGAGCGATCTTTCGGATCGCGGCAACCGACGACGAGCCGACGATCAACCTCTCGCTTCGCGAGAAGCTCGCGGGTGCATTCGGGGTCGCCCTGCCCGACCTCGCGCCCGGCGGAGGATCGCCAGGTGCAGGGCGAGATGCGCAACCCGGAGCCGAAGGCGATGACACGCTTCGTCCCGCCGCATACGCCCAGGCGGTCGCAGCGGCGGTCGCCGGTCAGCCTCGTTGGCGCGTGCACGCCAACGAGATCTATCTCGGCTTCTTCTCCTTCGCCCGGTTTCTGATGTTCCGCGATCTCGATTGCGCGGCGTGGCCGCAGGGGAAGCGGCTCGATGCCCATGCCCTGATTGCTGGCCTTCTCACGGGCGCGGCTCCCCCGCAGCCTGCGCCGATTGCCGGCGACGACGACTTCCTCGATGAGATCCTTCCACCCGAGCGGTGTCTGCACGTCGTCGACGCCGACAGCTCGCAGACGCTGGCGGTGGCGGATGTGGTCCACGCGAAGCGCAGTCTGGTCGTGCAGGGGCCTCCGGGAACGGGGAAGAGTCAGACGATTGCCAACATCATCGCGGGAGCTGTCGCCGCCGGTTCGCGAGTCCTCTTCGTGGCCGAGAAGCGGGCGGCGCTCGACGTGGTCAAGCGCCGCCTCGATGCGGTCGGGCTCGGGCCGCTCTGCCTCGAGCTGCACAGCACCAAAGCCAACCGCCGGGCGATCCTGCGGGAACTCGACGCGACGCTCCAGCTCGGTCGACCGCGAGGCGGCGGCGGCGACGGCGCCTCGGAACAGATGGCCCGGCTGGGCGAGGTGCAGAGGACGCTGAATCTGCACGCTCGTCGGATGCACGAGCGCGATTTGGTGAGTGGACTCTCGCTCTACCACGTCGTGGTGGGGCTCGCTGCCTTGGAATCGCAGCGGAAACCGTGGCAGGTTCTCGCACTCGATGGCTGCGAGCGCTGGTCGGAGACGGAGCGCAGCGCACGGCGCGATGCGGTCGCGGCCGCCGCGGACGCGATTGCAAAGGGCGGACGACCGGATCAGCACCCCTGGCGCGGGGCCTCGCTCGAGAGCATGCTGCCGAGCGAATCCGAGCGACTCGCGGCGCGCCTCGAAGCGCTTGATCGACGCCTGGCCGCGCTCGAGCAGACGGCCGCCACGCTGCGTGACGCACTCGTGGAGGCTGGTCGCCAGGAGGTCGCAGACGTCGCCCTCTCTTCACGGACGGCGAGGCTGATTGCGTTCGACGAGCTTGCCGCAATCGAGCGAACGGTCGCTCTCGTCGAACACGTGCGAGCCCTCCCGGAGCGAACCGCCGCCGCCCTCGCGGCCCGTGTCGCTGAGGACCCGTCGGCCTCGGGCCGCATCGAGCTGGACGTGGCATCCGCGGCGGAGATCGTGGGGTCGCTGCGGGACCTGAAGAGGCGCGAAGAGTCCCTCCGACCCCGCCTGGCCCCCGGCGCCGACAGCGCCGACAGCGCCGACAGCGCCGACAGCGCCGACAGCGCCGACAGCGCCGACAGCGCCGACAGCGCCGACATCGGGGCGCTGCGCCGGGAGATTGCCCAGCGACGGCAGTCGATCCTGCGGGTCATCTCCCCCTCGTGGTATCGCCTCCGCCGCAGCGCCCGAGCCCTCGCCTCAGTCGCCGAACTCGCGGCGAGCCGACCGAAGGGTGTCGAGGCGGAGGTTGCCCTTCTCGACGAGATCATCGCGCTGCAGACGGCGCGGCGCGGGCTCGAGGCCCGTCACGCACTCGCGGCACAACTCTTCGGAGGCTCGTGGCAGGGTGATCGCAGCGACGCGGCACTCCTCGAGTCGATGGTCGAGTGGATCCGCGCGGGGCAGAAGGTCGAGCTGCCGAGCGGCTTCTCCGGTCTCGCCGCAGTGCGAATGCGGTGGTCGACGATCGATTGCGATCCGGTCCGGGCCGCGGCCGGACAGGCGCGTCAGTCGTGGGAGGCGTGCGCCCGCGACCTTGTTCTTGAGGCGAAGGAAGCATTTGGTGCGGCGACCTGGATCGAGGTTGCAATCGCCCGTCTTCGCGAGCGAGTCGCGGCATGGCGGGCCGAGCCGAGGCGGCTTGACGAGTGGATCGCGATGCGCCGTCGACTCGCGGTACTGGGCGACTCCGGGGTCGGGACCATCGCGGCGGGACTTGCCTGCGGCGAGATCGATCATCGCGAGGCGGTCGAGCAGTTCGAGCACGCCTATTTCGAAGCGACGCTGAAGCGACTCGATCCGGATGGTCGCGTGCTGCGGTTCGATGCCGAAGAGCACGAGCGGCTGCGATCCCGCTTCATCGCCCTCGATCGTGAACGGATGGCCCATGCCCGAGCCGAAGCGGCCCTGCGCCACTACGAGCGACTGCCCCGACCGGAGGACCAGCTCGGGCAGATGGGACTGGTTCGTCGCGAGATCCAGAAGAAGAGTCGCCATCTGCCGATGCGTCGTCTGCTGAGCGAGGCCGGCGAGGCGATTCAGCGGATCAAGCCGCTCTTCATGATGAGCCCGCTGAGCGTGGCCCAGTTCCTCGAGCCTGGCGGAATCGAGTTCGACATCGTGGTGTTCGACGAAGCCAGTCAGGTGCGTCCGGTGGACGCGCTCGGAGCGATTGCCCGACTCGCCGCGAAGGGCCAGCTGGTGGTCGTCGGCGATGACCGTCAGCTTCCACCGACCAGCTTCTTTCGTGCCGAGATGGACGAGGAGGTCGAGGCCGCCGGCGAGGACGACTCCGGCTCGGTCCGCGACCTCGAGAGCATCCTCGGCGTCTGCACTGCCGCGGGGCTTCCGAATCGGATGCTCCGCTGGCACTACCGAAGCGAACACCATTCGCTCATCGCCGTCTCCAATCAGCTCTTCTACGACTCTCGACTCCATGTGGTGCCCAGCCCGAGTGCCCGCAGCGAGCGAGCCGGTCTCTCGATGATCCATCTGCCCGCGGCCACCTTCGATCGCGGGGGCGGGGCGGTGAATCGCGACGAGGCCCGGGCGGTTGCAGCGGCGGTGATGGCCCACGCCCGCGCCCAATCCGGCCAGTCACCGGGCGAGTCGCTCGGCGTTGGGACCTTTTCGGTGCGACAGCGCGATGCGATCCTCGACGAGCTCGAGACACTCCGCCGGGCCAGTCCCGAGACCGAGTCGTTCTTTTCGGAGAACGGGGCCGACGCCGGCGCCGAGCCCTTCTTCGTCAAGAACCTCGAGAACATCCAGGGCGACGAGCGCGACGTCATCTTCATCTCCGTCGGGTATGGACGAAGTGCAGAGGGCAAGCTCTCGATGCACTTCGGGCCGGTCTCCAACAGCGGAGGTGAGCGGCGACTCAATGTGCTCATGACCCGCGCCAAGCGCCGCTGCGTCATGTTCAGTTCGATCACCGATGACGAGATCGACACCGAGCGGGCCACGGGACTGGGGCCCGCGGCACTCAAGGCATTTCTTCGGGCGGCGCGCACCGGCGAGCTGGGAGGCAGTTCGAGTCTGCCACTCGACGCGGACCCGCTCGCGGCCCTGGCGGGGATTCAGCTTCGGCAGTCGGGATATGCGACGGCGCTTGATGTCGGCGTCGGCGGACTGCGAGTCGAGTTGGCGCTCAAGCAGGCCGAACTGTCGCCTCAGTTTCTGCTGGGCGTCGAGACCGACGGTCCGGCGTACGGCGAGGCCCGAACGGCGCGGGATCGTGAACGGACTCGCGGGGCGGTGCTCGAGGCCCGGGGGTGGAGGTTGTCCCGGCTCTTCGCCTCAAGCTGGTATCGCCGGCGCGACGAGTCGGTCGCGGCCATTGTCGCGGCGGCGCAGACTGCGAAGGCGGCGGTCGAGGAGGCGGCCCGCGAACAGGCGATGGGCGATTCACGCGTCGAGACTGCGGAAGTGTCCGATTGGCGCCCAGCGGAGTCGCCACCAGGTGCGGCCAGCGCCGCTGCGACAGCGAGCCCGCCGCCTCCGATTCTGCGTGATGTCGCGGCGCGGACGGCAGAATCAATTGCGCCTCTCGTGGTTGCCTACGAAGTCGCCCAGGTGGGCGTGCCCGCCCGCACCAGACCCAACGAAGTGCCCGGCGAACGACTGCGGGCAATTGTCGAGGCAATCGTCGAAGCGGAGGGGCCCCTCCACGAGGAGGAGCTCGAGCGGCGGATGATCAGCCTGTGGGGACTGCGGCGAACCAGTGCGTCCATGCAGGAGGCGGTCGACACCGGTGTGACCCTCGCCCTTCTGGCGAAGTCGATCGAGCGCGAGGGGCAGTTCCTCGACCGCCCGCAGTCCAAGCGCCGCGCCGAGCCTCGGCTTCCGCGCACCCGGAGCGCGGTCGCCCTGCCATCGCTCCGCCGCCCGGAGCTGCTGCCGCCGTCCGAGATCCGCACGCTCATGCAGGCCATCGTCACCAGACACTTCGGGATCGACCGCGACACGTTGATCGTCGAAACCCGCAAGCAACTTGGACTGGGGACCACGACCGCGGCGATCCGCGAGCTCTTCGATGCCCGGCTCGGCGAACTGGTCGGTTCGGGGATGCTCCTCGAAGGCGGCCGCGGACTCTCGGCCGGGACGAACGCGAACGCGAACACGAACACGAACACGAACACGAGCACCTCGCACGAGCCCTCCTCGGGAGCACCCACGCCATGACGGAACCTCACCCCCAGTCGGAGTCCGACGCGTCGCCGGAGGTGCTCAGATCATCCATCGAATCCACCACCGCGTGCTCGACCACATTCGAACGACCGTCGAGGAGTGACGCCAATTCGCGGGTTGCGAGGGCATAATCAACGCCAATGAACCGATCCTTCTCCCGTCGTCGCTTCCTCGCCGCATCCGGTGGCGCACTTGCGGTTCCGTGGGTGGTCGGCGCCGCCTCGCCGGCGCAGGCCGCGAGCGCCGCTCAGGACTCGACGAGAGCCTCCGCAGCAGGCCCGCCGGGGACGACACCCCCGAGTGAACGCATCGGTCTCGGCGTCATCGGCGTCGGGATTCAGAACCGCTCTCACCTCGGTCGCCTGGTGAAGCGCAATGACGTCCGCGTGCTGGCGGTCTGCGACGTCGATACCGTGCGTCGCGAGGCCGCGAAGAAGCTCGTCGACGAGGCCTACGGCAACAGCGACTGCGCCGCATATGTGGAAGACGGCGACGTGCTGGCCCGAAAGGACATCGACGCCGTGGTCATCGCCACGCCGGACCATTGGCATGCGATCCAGGTGATCGCCGCGTGCCGCGCCAAGAAGGACATCTACTGCGAGAAGCCGCTCTCGCTCTCGATTGCCGAAGCCAAGCGGATGATCGACATCGTGCGCGAGCACGACCGGGTCTTCCAGACCGGCAGTCAGCAGCGCACCGAGTTCGGGGCGATCTTCGCCCGGGCGTGCGAACTGGTTCGAAACGGACGAATCGGCAAGGTGCTCAACGTCAGCGTCGGAGTGGGCGATCCGTCGACCTTCTGCACCCTTCCCGAAGAGCCGCTCGAGCCCGGACTCGAGTGGAATCGCTGGCTCGGCCCCGCTGCCGCGCGCCCGTACAACAGCGTGCTCAGTCCGCGCGGCGTGCACGGGCACTATCCCAAGTGGCGCGAGTACCGCGAGTACTCGGGTGGCTACACCACCGACATGGGGGCGCACCACTTCGACATCGTGCAGTGGGCCCTCAAGGCGGATGAGTCGGGACCGGTGCTGGTCACGCCGCCGCTGGGATGGAAGGCCGACCCGAATCCGAAGCCAGGCACTGCACGAGGCGCGGCGTTGCGCTACGCCAACGGCACCGTGGTCACCCACGGCGGACCGAGCGGAGCGACCTTCATCGGAACCGACGGCATGATCCATGTCGATCGGGGACGGATTGCCTCGGTCTCGGAGGAGATTCTGAAGACTCCTCTCGGTGAGAACGACGAGAAGCTTCCGCGCCCCGGCGATCACTTCACCGACTGGATCGACTGCATCCGATTGCGCCGTCGACCGGTGTGCGATGTCGAGGTTGGAGCGCGGTCGGTGACCTGCTGCCATCTCATCAATCTGGCCTACTGGTACGGCCGTCCACTGCGCTGGGACCCGCAGACATGGACCTTCTCGGGCGACCCCGAGGCCGAGCTGTGGAAGGATGTGCCGCGCCGCGAAGGCTACTCGCTGGCGTGATGATGGTGACCTGACCCGACTGATGAATGACTCAACACCCCTTTCGGAGTATCGCTCGATGAACCGTGCAAGCCGCCGGGAGTTCCTCTCGCATATGGGCGTTGCCGCGACCGCATTGGTCGCCGCGCCGTCGCTCTTCGCCGGTGTGCGAACGAAAGACAAGAGCGGGTTGGCGCCGCCGACTCTTGGTGAGGGCGAGCATCAGTACGAATGCGTGCACGACTGGGCCAGGCTGCCGGCCGAGATCGCCTTCGGAAACACTCACGGGGTCGCAGTCGATGCCGCGGGGTTCGTCTACATCAAGCACACCGTCCACGCCTCGAGCTCGCGGCCCGATGCACTCTGCGTCTTCGATCCCAACGGAGCGTTCGTGCGTTCGTTCGGCGCCGAGTTTCAGGGCGGCGCCCACGGGCTCCTGCTGAGTCGCGAGAAGGAGGGCGAGTTCCTCTATCTCGCCGACTGCAACCGTGGTGTGGTCGTCAAGTGCGACCTCAAGGGCGAGCAGGTCTGGACCCGCAGCGTGCCCGAGGAATCAGGGCTCTACGCGAATCTCGCGGAGTACAAGCCGACCAATGTCGCCCAGGTGCCCGACTCCCTCGACAGTCCATTCGCCGGCCATCTCTACATCGCCGACGGCTACGGCAAAAGCTGGATTCATCACTACGACGCGGCGGGCACGTATCTGCGCTCCTTCGGCGGCCCCGGGCGCGAGCGTGGCCAGGTGAGCTGCCCACACGGGATCTTCGTGGACACCCGCGGCGGCGAGGCCCGGCTCGTCGTTGCCGATCGATCGAATCGACGGCTCCAGTACTTCACCCTCGACGGTCGCCACCTCTCCTTTGTGACCGACGGCGTGCGGGCTCCGTGCCACTTCGATACCTGCGGAGGGATGCACGGCGGCCTGCTCCTCGTGCCCGATCTCGAGGGGCGCGTGACGCTTCTCGACGGCGAGAACCGCCCCGTGGCCCAACTCGGCGACGGCTGGACCGACGAGCGCAAGTTCGCCCTTCGCGACAAGAGCCGCGAGCAGTTCATCCCCGGTCAATTCATCGCCCCGCACGCCGCCTGCTTCGACGCCAAGGGCGACATCTTCGTGGTCGAGTGGGTGGAGGTGGGGAGGGTGACGAAGCTTCGGCGCGTGGGGTGAGAGCGGCGCTGAGGGGAGCGACGGCTCTCGCCGGCGGGGTCGTCGGCTTCGCCGACTCCTGAGGTGTGCCGCGTGCGCGGCCCCTGTGTGGCGCTCGGCACGATCGACGCGGCGCTGGCTGCGCCCGCTTGGTCGATCGAGTCGAGCGGAAAGATTGGGGGGGGGCAGGTGAGGTGTTCGAGGCCACGGTTGGCACGCCAACCGTGCCTTCGCCCCCGGGCGTGACATCGCCCCCTTGGACCGCCGAGCACCAGCTCGGCCAGATGGTCCGGTGCGCAGAACTGAAGCGCATTCGCATGTGGTGGCGTCGCGCGCAGGAGGTTGGTGACACGGAGGTCACGGAGAACACGGAGGAAGAGGGAGCGGGGGCGATGCGCGAAGCGAGGAC